>JAABUN010000279.1_pt1 | contig 134277 bp, 130 predicted proteins | sample 5559311 | NCBI WGS metagenome assembly JAABUN01 (sample SAMN10711877, study PRJNA513370) | rock metagenome | isolation source: Antarctica rocks | place: Antarctica: Victoria Land, Siegfried Peak sud
TGTCGGGGGCACCGCCCGTGGTCACCAGCACGAAGTAGCTGCCGTCCGGGGAGAACTCCACGTCGCGCATCTGGGTCTCGAACGACTGGTAGCACTGGAAAGGTGTCGCAGCGCCGACGGCGTCGTTTGGGTACCGGTTCGTGTTCCAGCGGGTCACGGCGTTCGTAGGAAGGTCGATCATCGCCACCTGCATCCGCTTGTCCACGCCGACCTTGCGGAAGTTGCCGAGGATGACGAGCCGGGTTCCATCGGCGGTGACGTCCAGCTCGGCGATCGCAGGCTGGGTCACGGTGCCGTTGCTCTTGGTACGACCCTCGGTCACGGCGATGTCGAAGGTGGTGTCCAACGCCCCGCTGGTCGCGCTGAAGGCAGCCAAGTTCGACCGGGCGATGCCGTTGGCAGAGCTGAACCTGCCACCGGCGATCAGGCGGTCGCCACGGACCACGAGCTTGGTGACGTATCCGGTCGTCTTGGCCTTGAACGAGGTCACGCGGGTGCCGTCCGGCGCCAGCATGGCCAGGGAGCGCTGCCTGACCCCCTGCACGGTGTTGAACCGGCCGCCGATGATGATCGACACCCCGTCAGGGGCCGGCGCGATCGTCTCGACCGCACCGTTCAGCACAGGAACGAAGGAGTCGAGGATGCGCCCGGTGGTGCGGTCGAACGCGTACAGGTAGTTGCGAGTCTGCTGCGCGGACTGCCCTGCGTTCACGACCGTGCTGAACGTCCCGCCGACATAGACCGTGTTGCCCACGGTGGCGAGGGCGAGCACCGTGCCGTCCTTGACGTGCGGTGTGTGATCCACCGGGTTTGCAGAGACGACCTGTGCGTGCGGGAAGCCCACCGCCATAGACGGGCCGGCCGTGCCCGCGGACAGCGCGCAGACTGCGACGGACGCGATGATCAGGCGACGAAACATGTGTGCCCTCCGGCAACTCAGATCGCCTCGCGGAACGGTTTACTACGAGGTCCGACCAACACCATGGTCACACGGAGTTGCGGCCGCCGCGCTGCGGTCCCCCGTCTGCTCACCGTCCGGCGTAGTCTGGTCGCTGCGCGTCATCCGACCGCAGTAGAGGACGGCGGGGCGGTGCCTCCCTGCGGCTCGGTAGACGTCATGAGCCGCACGATCTCCGCCTGGTCCGCAGCCGAGGGCATCCCCCAGCCCGGCTGGTAGCCGTACACCTCTCGCAGCTCGGTCGAACCGGTGCGCCCGTCGAGTATCTCGACCGAGTCGGTGCCGATGAGACCAGGGTGCTCGACGCCGCACGCCTCGGCGACTTTGACCAGGTCACGGCGCAGGGTCTTGATGTAGTTGGCCGCCCGCACCGACTTCAGGGTCGGGTCCAGGCCGCGCACGAGCCAAGGGTTCTGCGTCGCGACGCCGGTCGGGCAGGTGTCGGTGTGGCACTTCTGGGCCTGGATGCAGCCGATCGCCAGCATCGCCTCGCGGGCGACGTTGACCATGTCGCAGCCGAGCGCGAAGGCCACGATCGCGTTGTCGGGCAGACCCAGCTTGCCGGCGCCGATGAAGACGACCCGCTCGTGCAGGCCACGCTCGGCGAAGGTGCGGTAGACCCGGCTGAACCCCAGCTGGAACGGCATCGACACCGAGTCGGTGAAGATCAGTGGCGCCGCGCCGGTGCCGCCCTCGCCACCGTCGATCGTCACGAAGTCGACGCCACGGTCGGTGTCGGCCATCAGCTGGGTCAGCTCGTCCCAGAACTCCAGGTCACCCACCGCCGACTTGATGCCGACCGGCAGGCCGGTCTCCGCTGCGAGCATCTCCACCCAGTCCAGCAGCCCGTCTGTGTCGGAGAACTCCGCATGCCGTGACGGGCTGACGCAGTCCTTGCCCTCGGCGATGCCGCGGATCTCTGCGATCTGTGCGGAGACCTTAGCGCCGGGGAGTAGCCCGCCAAGGCCAGGCTTGGCACCCTGGCTCAGCTTGATCTCCAGGGCGCGGATCGGCGCACCGGCCACCAGGGCCTTGAGCCGCTCGAGGTCGAACCGGCCCTCGGTGTCCCGGCAGCCGAAGTACGCGGTGCCGATCTGGAAGATGAGATCAGCCCCGTTGCGGTGGTAGGGGGACAGGCCGCCCTCACCGGTGTTGTGCAGGCACCCCGCCATGTCGGCACCGCGATTCAGCGCCTCGATGGCATTGCCGGAGAGCGACCCGAAGCTCATGGCCGAGATGTTGACCACCGACCTGGGCCGGAACGCCCCGACCCTGCCACGGGCCGCGCCCAGCACCTTGGCGCACGGCAGCTCCACCTCGTGGGCCGCCATCGGAGAGGACGGGGGGGCCGCCCGACCGAAGGTCTTGTGCTTGATGATCGAGTACCCGGAGGTGTACTCGATGTCGTTGTCGGTGCCGAAGCCGAAGTAGTTGTTCTCCTTCTTCGCGGAGGCGTAGACCCAGCTGCGCTGGTCGCGCGTGAAGGGCCGCTCCTCGTTGTTGCTGGCGATGATGTACTGCCGCAGCTCCGGGCCGATCGTCTCGAGCAGCTTGCGGGCCCGGGCCACCACCGGGAAGTTGCGCAGCAGGGCGTGCTCGCGCTGCAGCACGTCGTGGGCGGCGAGCGCCGTCACGGCCGTGGCAGCAGCAGCGGGCACGGCCCAGGATCGTCGCTTCATCTGCGCATTCTGCTCCCGTGCCGGATCGGCCTGCACCTTGAGAAGTCGTCGGGCGACCGGGGGCTCAGCCCTGCGGGGGTGGGCCCTGCGGCTCGGCGGGCGGAGCCGGCTGGCTCGCGCCCGGCTCGGCGGGCGGAGCCGGCTGGCTCGCGCCGCCCCCGGCAGGGTTCTGCGACGGGCTCTTCGCCAGCCCGCGGGCGTTGCCGACCTGGCGCGAGCGCTGCGCCTCCTCGGTCGCTCCGGCCGCCTCCGCGCGGGCCTTCCTCAGCGCCTCGGCAGGGTCCTCGAGGCTGAACTCCTCCATCTCGACCTGGAACTTCTCGCCCTGCTCGTTCTCGCGGATCCCGGCGGACGGGGCGTCCAGGCCACCGGCACCAGACCCTTCCTCCGCGCCCAGGGCAGAGCCGATCCCGCGCAGGGCCTGGGTCAGCTCGGTGGGGATGATCCACATCTTGTTCGACTCGCCCTGAGCGATCTGCGGCAGCATCTGCAGGTACTGGTAGGCCAGCAGCTTCGAGTCGGGGTTGCCGCGGTGGATCGCGTCGAAGACCTGCAGGATCGCCCGCGACTCACCCTGTGCGTTCAGGATCGCGGCCTGCGCGGTGCCCTCTGCCGTCAGGATCGCCGCCTGCTTCTCGCCCTCGGCGGTCAGGATCTGCGCCTGCTTGACGCCCTCTGCGTGCAGGATCGTCGCGCGGCGGTCCCGCTCGGCCCGCATCTGCTTCTCCATCGAGTCCTGCACGCTGGCCGGCGGGTCGATGGCCTTGAGCTCGACCCGGTTGACCCTGATGCCCCAGCGGCCGGTGGCGTCGTCGAGGACGCCGCGCAGCTGACCGTTGATCTGGTCACGGCTGGTCAGCGTCTGCTCCAGGTCGAGCGAGCCGATCACGTTGCGCAGCGTGGTGACGGTGAGCTGCTCGATGCCCTGGATGTAGTTGGCGATCTCGTACGTCGCAGCCTTGGGGTCGGTCGGCTGGTAGTAGATGACGGTGTCGATGCTGACCACCAGGTTGTCGGAGGTGATCACCGGCTGGGGCGGGAAGGAGACCACCTGCTCGCGCAGGTCGACATGTGCCCGCGCACGGTCCATGAACGGGATCAGGAAGTGCAGCCCTGCCTCCAGGGTGCGGGAGTAGCGCCCGAGCCGCTCCACGATCACTGCGCTCGCCTGGGGGACGATCCGCACCGCCCGTGCCAGGGCCGTAATCGTGAACGCGATGAGCAGGAACAGGACGATGTAGAGCGCGACGTCACCGATGTCCATCAGCGGTTCTCCTTCGGGTGGGAAGTGGAGCTCGGGTCTGGTGCTGGTCCGACCACCGCTGTGGCGCCGTCGATCTGGACGACCTGCACCACCTCGCCGATCTCGTAGGTGGTTGCGGCATCAGCGCTGCGGGCGCTCCACTGCTCGCCGCTCAGCTTCACCAGGCCGGAGCGGCCCGTCACCGCCGTGAGCACCTCGGCCCTGCGGCCGACCTGCCCGGCGGTCCCCGTCCGCTGGCCCGGGCCAGCGGGCTTCAGCTTGCGCAGCGCGAGGGGGCGGGCCACGGCGAGCAGCAACCCCGAGGCCAGCACGAAGACGATCACCTGGATCGGGAAGGAAGCCCCCAGGAAGGCAGCCAGCGCGGCGACCAGGGCCGCCAGTGCCAGCATGGCGAAGACCAGGTCGAGCGAGGCGACCTCCACCAGACCCAGGATCAGGGCGCCACCGATCCACGCCAGCCACTGCGTCTCGCGCAACCACTCCATGAACGGCTCCTCCCCGGTCACCCCCCATCGTAGGGAGGTGGCGCGCGGCAGTTGGTGTTCGGTGCCAGCTCCGAGCACAGTGTCGCCATGACGTTCGTACAGGTCACCGAGGTCGGCGCCCGCGACGGACTGCAGAACGAACCCACCGTGCTGTCGACCCAGGTGCGCACGCAGCTGGTCCAGCGCCTCGCCCGAACCGGTGTGCGCAGGGTGGAGGCGGTGTCGTTCGTCCACCCGCGGCTGGTCCCAGCGATGGCCGGCGCAGAAGACATCCTGGCCGCGCTGCACGGCGCCGAGCGCGAGCCCGGCGTCTTCTACTCAGGTCTGGTGCTCAACCGCAAAGGTTTCGATCGGGCCGTCACCGCCGGGGTCGACGTCATCAACTACTCGTTCCCGGTGAGCGAGGGCTTTGCCGCACGCAACCAGAACACCACCGTGGACGCGGGGATCAGCGCTGGGCACGAGATCGTGGCCGCAGCCCGCGAGGCCGGCATACCCGTCGTGGTCACCCTGAGCACCTCCTTCGGCTGCCCCTTCGACGGCGCCGTCCCCGGCGCCCGGACCCTGTCCGTCGCCGAACGCGTGATGCAGGTGCCCCCTGACGAGATATGCCTGGGCGACACGATCGGCGTAGCCGTCCCCCTCCAGGTACGGCAGCTGTCGGCCGGGCTGCTCGCGATGGGAGCCACCCCCGCGATGCACTTCCACAACACCCGTGGCACCGGCATCGCGAACGCGTTGGCCGCCGTGGACGCCGGGGTCGTCCGGCTGGACGCCTCGGTGGGCGGCACGGGTGGGTGCCCGTTCGCACCGAGGGCCACCGGGAACATCGCCACCGAGGACCTGGGCTACCTGCTCGCGGGGATGGGCGTCGAGACCGGGATCGACCTGGACGCGGTGATCGAGACGAATGCGTGGTTGAGCGGCCACCTGGGCCGTGAGCTGCCCTCGATGGTCGCCAGAGCGGGCGTGCCGCAGTGGTTCCCCGCCCCGCCCTGACCCTTCCCCGCCCCGCAAGTCTGGGCGAGCTCAGGCGTCGAGGGTGCGCTGCACGGGGATGCCCGACAGCAGCGCACGGACCTCGGCCTCGCGGTAGCGGCGGTGGCCGCCCAGGGTGCGGATCGAGGAGAGCTTGCCCGCCTTGGCCCAGCGGGTCACGGTCTTGGGGTCCACCCTGAACAGTGCGGCAACCTCTGCCGGCGTGAGCAGGGTCTCGCTCACTGTGGTGGCACGAGCGGTCATGGGTGCTCCTGTTTTCACGTCCATCGGCCCCGGTGGCCGGTCCGCGCCGTGGTGGAAGGACCGTAGGCGGACGCGCCCATTGTCCCGGGCTGCCAGGGTTGTCCGCCATAGCCCGAAATGACTAGGCCAGCGGGCGGATAGGATCACATCACCCTGGTCGCCACCGCGGGCAACCGCTCGGACGACTGCCCTCACCCGGTCGTCGCCACCCGCTTCGACCGGCCCCCGATGCACGCCCCGAGACCCGGGGCGCGACCCGTAGGAGCCCCGCCGTGAGCGACGCCGTCGACCCTGCCAGCACGCCCGCCATGGACCTCACCATGGAGCACGAGCAGGTGGTCTTCTGCCACGACAGGGCCACCGGGCTGCGGGCGATCATCGCCCTGCACAGCACCGCGCTCGGCCCGGCCCTCGGTGGCACCCGGTTCCACCCCTACCCCAGCACCGACGCCGCGCTGCGTGACGTGCTGGCACTGTCGAAGGGCATGTCCTACAAGAACGCCCTGGCCGGGCTGGACCACGGAGGCGGCAAGGCCGTCATCATCGGCGACCCGCGCGCGGACAAGACCGAGGCGCTCCTGCGCGCGTACGGCCGCTTCGTGCAGTCCCTCGGGGGCCGCTACGTCACGGCCTGCGACGTCGGTACCTACGTGGCCGACATGGACGTTGCCGCCCGCGAGAGCGACTACGTCACCGGCCGCTCCGAGGTCAACGGCGGAGCCGGGGACTCCTCGGTGCTCACCGCCTTTGGTGTCTTCCAGGGGATGCGCGCCGCAGCCACCCACCTGTGGGGAGAGCCGACCCTGTCAGGTCGCCGGGTCGGCATCGCCGGGGTGGGCAAGGTGGGCAGGCACCTGACCCGGCTGCTGCTCGAGGACGGTGCGGCGGTGGCGGTCACCGACGTGAGCGTGGTCGCGGTCGAGTCGCTGCGCAGCCTCCACCCCGACATCCAGGACGTCGAGGACACCGCGCACCTGGTGCGTGAGGACCTGGACGTCTACGCCCCCTGCGCACTCGGCAGCGCCCTGGACGACGACACCGTCTCGGGGCTCGAGGCCGCGGTGGTCTGCGGGGCCGCCAACAACCAGCTGGCCCACGACGGCATCGAGGTCGCGCTGATGGCTCGGGGCATCACGTACTGCCCCGACTACCTGGTCAACGCCGGTGGCGTGATCCAGGTCTCCGACGAGCTGCGCGGCTTCTCCTTCGAGCGTGCACGCACCAAGGCCACCGGCATCTACGACGCGACGCTGGGCGTGCTCACCGAAGCGGCCGCCAGCGGCATCAGCCCCGCCGCCGCAGCCGACGTGAGAGCGGAGCGCAGGATGGCCGAGGTGGGTCAGGACCGCGTCTGGCTGCCTCGCCGCTGAGCCCCGCCGCCGGCAGGACGCGCCGTCGGGCATACCGATGTGCCGGATCACCGCGTGACGTTGTACCGTGAGGACCTACTGAGCAGCCAACTCTGGGGCCCGCCACCGTGCCTTGCCCTGGGATGACGATGAGGGGGTCACGCCATGGGGCGCGGCCGTCAGAAAGCCAAGCAGACCAAGGTCGCCCGGGAGCTGAAGTACTACAGCCCCGAGACCGACTACGAGCGTCTGCAACGCGAGCTCAGGGGCGACCCCCTGGTGCCCGCCCCAGCCCCTGTGGCTGAGGTGGAGAGCGACGAGGAAGACGAGTACGGGTCGTGGCAGTCCGGCAGCAGCTCTTGATGCCCTGACCTACTGACGCCAGGGTGCGGGGTACTGGCCGACCATGCGCACTGTCCCGCCGTGCACCCCCTTGGCGCCCCTGAACACGTCCTCGCCGGTCGCGGCCGGACCCTGGCTGGGGTCCAGCTCCACCGAGCCCATCACCCATGCGTCCACGCCGTCCTCGGCCAGCAGACGCAGTGCCGCCTGAGCGCTCTCGGCGGCGACCACCGCGACCATACCGACGCCGAGGTTGAGCGTGCGCTCCAGGTCCGCGCGAGGGACGTGCCCGAGCCGGGCGACCAGGCCGAAGACGGGGGCGGGCGTCCAGGTGCAACGGTCGATGGTCGCCGTCAGGCCCGGTGGCAGCACCCGCGCCAGGTTGGCCGCCAGCCCTCCGCCGGTGACGTGGCTGAAGGCGTGCACCCCCGCACCCGGCGAGCCTGCGAGCGCCAGGCACGCCGGGGTGTAGAGCCTGGTCGGCTCCAGCAGCTCCTCACCCACCGTGCGTCCCAGCTCGTCGACGTGCCGCTCATACCCCCATCCGGCGGCTGCGAGCACCCGGCGCACGAGCGAGTAGCCGTTGGAGTGCAGGCCGGACGATGCCATGGCGACCACGACGTCACCTGGGCGCACCTTGTCCGGCCCGAGGACAGCGTCGGCCTCGACGACCCCTGTCGCGGCGCCTGCCACGTCGTACTCGTCCGGGTCAAGCAGCCCGGGGTGCTCGGCGGTCTCCCCCCCTACCAGTGCGGTGCCCGTCAGCCGGCAGCCCTCCGCGATCCCGCGCACGATGTCGGCGACGCGCTCGGGCACGACCCGCCCGCAGGCGATGTAGTCGGTCATGAACAGGGGCTTGGCGCCGCTGACCACGATGTCGTCGACCACCATGCCCACCAGGTCGATCCCGATCGTGTGGTGCACGTCCATGGCCTGGGCCACCGCGACCTTGGTGCCGACCCCGTCGGTGCTCGTGGCCAGCAGCGGGCGTCGCATCCCGACCAGCTCGGTGGCGTCGAACAGCCCGGCGAAACCGCCGATGCCCCCCAGCACCTGGGGCCCGTGCGTGGCGGCGACAGCCTGCTTCATCAGCTCGACCGCCCTGTCGCCGGCCTCGACGTCGACCCCCGCATCGGCGTAGGTGATGGGTGCTGGGGGCTGATCCGTCGGCTCAGGCACGCCCCAGACCCTACCGGCGCCTCGACTACCCTCCCCCACCCCCGCACTTGGTCGGGGTCCTGTCGCCACGCGGGCCCGGATGACGACAAGACCCCGACCAAGTGCGAAGCACGGGGTCAGGAGTGGGGCAGGACCTCGAGGGGCAGCTCGGCCTGCGCGGGCGCTCCGATGCCCAGCCGGGCGGTGTCCGGCAGCGGCAGCGGGTACACACCGGTGAAGCAGGCGGTGCACAGCCTCTCGGCCGGCTGGCGGGTGGCCTCGATCATCCCCTGCACGCTGATGTAGCCCAGCGAGTCGGCCCCGATCGAGGAGCACACCTCCTCCACCCCCAGCCCGTTGGCGATCAGCTCGGCGCGGGAGGCGAAGTCGATCCCGTAGAAGCAGGGCCACCTCACCGGCGGGGACGAGATGCGCACGTGCACCTCGGCCGCGCCAGCCTCGCGGAGCATGCGGACCAGGGCGCGTTGGGTGTTGCCGCGCACGATGGAGTCGTCCACCACGACGAGCCGTTTGCCGCGGATGACCTCCCGCAGCGGGTTGAGCTTGAGCCGGATCCCCAGCTGGCGGATGGTCTGCGAGGGCTGGATGAAGGTGCGCCCCACGTAGGCGTTCTTCACCAGGCCCTGGCCGTAGGGGATGCCGGAGGCCTCGGCGTACCCGATGGCGGCCGGGGTGCCCGACTCAGGGGTCGGGATCACCAGATCGGCCTCGACGGGGAACTCGGCAGCCAGCCGGCGCCCCATCTCGACGCGTGCTTCGTGCACGCCGCGTCCGGCGATCGTGGTGTCAGGCCGCGCCAGGTAGACGTACTCGAACACGCAGCCGGTCGGGGTGGCCTCGGCGAACCGCTGGGTGCGCAGACCGTCGTCGTCGATGGCCACGAACTCCCCCGGCTCGACCTCGCGCACGAACGAGGCACCCACGATGTCCAGGGCGGCCGTCTCGGACGCCACCACCCAGCCACGCTCCAGCCGGCCGATCACCAGCGGACGCACCCCGTGCGGGTCACGCGCTGCGTAGATGGCGTGCTCGTCCATGAACACCAGCGAGAAGGCACCCCGCAGCCTGGGCAGCACCTCCAGCGCAGTCGCCTCGAGCGTGCGGTCCGGAGAGCCCGCGAGCAGCGCCGTGATGAGCGCGGTGTCGGTGGTGTTGCCTCGGGCCAGCTCGCCGCGGGCCGAGGGTCCGTAGAGCTCCTCGACCAGGTCGCGCAGCTCGTTGGTGTTGGTCAAGTTCCCGTTGTGGCCCAGCGCGACGGTTCCTGCGGCGGTGTTGCCCAGCGTGGGCTGCGCGTTCTCCCACGCGCTGGCCCCCGTCGTGGAGTACCGGGTGTGGCCGATGGCCAGGTGTCCGCGCAGGGGTGCCAGCGAGCGCTCGTCGAACACCTGGGAGACCAGGCCCATGTCCTTGAAGACCAGCAGCTGCTGGCCGTTGGAGACGCAGATCCCCGCCGACTCCTGACCACGGTGCTGCAGGGCGTACAGCCCGAAGTAGGTCAGCCTGGCCACGTCTTCGCCGGGGGCCCACACCCCGAACACCCCGCAAGCGTCCTGGGGGCCCTTCTCGCCGGGCATCAGATCGTGCGACAGCCGTCCGTCACCACGCGCCATGCCCCCATGGTCGCACGCTGGCGGCCGTCGCACGGGCCCAACCACGGCGCCGTCGGCTCCGCGACCATGACGTTCTGGCTCCAGGTGATCGGCTGGCTGGGCTCGGCCGTGCTGGTCTGGTCCCTGGCACAGGCGAGCGTCCTGCGCTTCCGTGCGCTCAACCTCGGGGCCTCGGTGGTGCTGGCCGGCTACAACGCCGCGCTCGGCGTCTGGCCGATGGTCGCGATGAACGTCGTGATCGCGGGCCTGGACGTCTACCACCTGGTCCGGCTGCTGCGCTCGCGCGACGACGCGGCCGCCTACGAGGTGGTCGAGGTCGGACCGGACGAGGAGTACCTCTCGCACGTGCTCCGCCAGCACGCGACCGACATCGAGCGGCACAACCCGGGGTTCGGCTGGGGACCCGCCCCGGACGGCGCCGGTGCCGGACGCGCCGCGTTCCTGGTGCTGCGGGACACCGGGACCGTCGGGGTGGTGCTGCTGTCCGAGGACGGGGCCGGCACCGGGCAGGTCGAGCTCGACTACGTCGTGCCGCGGTTCCGCGACTTCTCGGTCGGCAAGTTCGTGTACCGCCGTGGTGGGCAGCTCGCCCGGCGGGGCTTCCAACGAGTGGTGGCGTCTACGCGGATGCCGGACGCCGGACGCCGCTGATTACTTCCCCCGGGTCGGCTTCGGCCCGGACTCCTCCGGCCGGCTGGTGCTCGACGTCTCGGGCTAGACGTCGACAGACCGTGCAACGGACGATCAGGTCCTGCGGTCGAGCAGCACCGCCACTGCTCCGCCGAGCAGTCCGCCGACCAGACCAAGCAGCAACGCCGTGTAACCGAAGATCGTCCTGGCGCTGTAGTCGTCGTTCGCCGTGGAGGCGTAGAACGTCGCGACCGCAGCGGCCAGCACCCCCAGCACGACACCAGCGCCGATGAAGACCCTGTACCGCGGGGCCGACGTGCGCCTGGCCGGCACCATCTCCTCGATGGGCGGCTGCGCGCGTCCTGGGTCGGAGGGGCTCGTGTCGCTCACGGCTCGACGGTACCGGCGCCCGGCTCGCCGCGCGCCAGCAGTGGCAGCCAGGCGGAGACGTCGGTCCGCTGGCCGCTGGCCAGCACCCGTCCGCCGGTGACGGCCTCCTGCCAGGTCAGCTGACCGGTCGCCAGCGCCAGCCAGGTGGCGGGGTCGGTCTCGACCACGTTGGGCGGGGTACCGCGGGTGTGTCGCGGCCCGGCCACGCACTGGGTGACGCCGAAGGGAGGCACCCGGACCTCCACGGCGTTGCCCGGGGCGCGCGCGGCCAGCTCTTCCAAGGTGTATCGGACGGCGGCGGCGAGGGTGGGTCGGTCGACCGCGGTATCGGCGACCCAGGCATCGACGGCGGCGAGCCCGGCTGCGATGTCGGTGCGTCGACGTGCGGCCATGCCCGGATTGTCGCAGCCGACCTCCGGCTGCTGCGCGGGCGCCCACGCGTGGTCCCGGGGGCCATGGGCTTGACTTGGCGCATGACGACCCGCTGGCAGCTCGCGACGGCCATGGACCGCACCGACGTACCGGGACGGTGGGCGGCGCAGGTGGCTCCCGGCTTCTCCATCGGCAACAAGACGAACGGCGGCTACCTGCTCGCACTGGCCGCGCAGGCAGCCGTGCGCGAGGCCGAGCAGGCCGGGGCGCACGCCGACCCGCTGTCGGTGACCGGCACCTTCGTGACCTCCCCTCCCCCGGGGCCGGTCACCGCGCACGTCACGACCCTGCGGGCGGGGCGGAGCAGCAGCGCGATGACCGTCTCGGTGGAGTCCGGCGGCACGGTGTACCTGCACGCGTCGATCACCCTGGGCACCCTGCCGACACCGGGTGCGCAGCCGGTGCACGACGCGGTCCCTGTCCCGGCGATGCCGCCCCTCGACCGCTGCTTCCTGCTGCCGAGCTCGGGCCTGGGCTACCCGGTCGCCATCCTCGACGAGCTCAGGCAGCACGCGGACCCCGCCACCATCGGCTGGGCGAGGGGAAAGCCGTCCGGCGCCGGGGAGATCCGGGCCTGGGTCTCGTTCGTCGACGAGCAGCAGTGGGATCCGGTGTCGCTGGTGATGGCCGTGGACGCGCTGCCGCCGGCCACCTTCGACCTCGGTCACCCCGGTTGGGCTCCGACGCTGTCGTTGACGGCTCTGGTGCGTGCGGTACCCGCGCCGGGAGCACTTCTCGTGCGTCAGGTGGCACGTGTTCTGAGCGCCGGCGACGCATCCTCCAGCGGTGGACGCACGGCCACCGTCGACGAGACCTGCGACGCCTGGGACTCGACCGGCAGGCTCGTCGCGACCGGTCACCAGCTGGCCACCCTCCGTCTGGCCGGCTGACCCGCCACAACCCCCCGTGGTCCTCGGCCGCCGTCGCGACGGCCGAGGACCGCTGGATCAGCGGGTGCGGTCCCGTGAGACCGACCGGAAGCTGCCGAGCTGGGCGGTGGAGTACTCGCCCTCGACGTCGTCGAAGACCATGGCGCCGATGGCTCCGGTCACCTCTGCATCCCGCCCCGAGAAGGAGTACCGGTAGCTACCGCTGCTCCTGTCGTCGTCGTAGCGACCGCTCTCGACCGAGCGGTAGCTGTCACCGATGCCGGTCCAGGTCATGTTGGCGGGGGGAGCCCCAACGGTGCCGCCGTCATGACCGACCATGTTCAGGGTGCCCGTCAGCCGCGCGGTCTTGAACTTGCGGTCCATCGTGAACGTGACGTCGCCACCCTTCATGATGCGCACGCCTGCGTCTGTGCAGCCGTTCGGCTCAGGCTTCTCACCGTGGCCGCCACCCGGCCCCTCCGGGATGAACCCGTCCGGGCAGGTCATGTCGAAGACGATGCCCCACACGTTGGCCTCGCCCTTGCCGAGGTCCTCGACCTGCATGGAGCCGAAGTGGATGTTCCCAGGCACCCCGCCCGGAAGAGTCCCGACCTCCAGCCAGTCCGCCGAGGCGACGCGACCGGAGCTCTTGGAGAAGAACATGGAGCCTGCCTGGGCGGGCGCCACCGAGAGAGCGAGCAGCACGGTCGTGACGCCGGCGATACTCGCCCGGACGGCTGCACGGCGGAAAACGGAAACGTTCATCGGACCTCTTTCTGGTGAACGGTCACGGCACGGTGCCGTGGACCGCGGGCTCGCTGTCGCGAGCGGTCTGGTGCTCATCGCCGGGTACGGACCCGGGCGAGGACGAGGGAGGCCACGGACGCGCCCTGGGCGAGACCGGCCTCAATTCCCATGGGGTAGTGGATGCCTCCGTACAGGCGCGACTGCGCGGCCTCGGCAGCCGCGTGGCTGAAGGAGGTAAAGGTGCGGGCCGGGTACCCGCGCGCTGCATGCGAATGGTCGGTGAAGGGAACGTCTCCGAGCAGGTCGGCCAGTACCAGCGCCGCCGCCGGCGAGGCGACGGAGTGCCCTGAGGTGTACTCGGGGAACTGCGGGGTGTTGATGAAGGTGTTCCACGTCGGATCGATGTAGCGGTTCACGTACGTGATGGGACGCAGCAGGTTGAGGCGGTACTTCCACGTCCAGCAGTTCAAGAACGCCTCGTGCAGGGCGATGCCGGTCCTGGCCAGGGTCTCCACCGTGAGGTCGAGGCGGGCACCCTGCTGGGTCAGCACCTGTGCGCCGATGAGCATCCAGTGACCTGCCGGGAGCCCGGTCGCGACGCCGAGCGGCGGCGTGAAGGAGCCAGGGTTGTCGGTCCAGAACCGGGCGATGGCACGGTCCTCGTCGGTGTTGGCGAAGAACTGCCGGTAGGTGGTCATCGCCTGCTGCCCGAACGGTGACGCCGGATCGGGCGAGAAAGGCAGTGCCGGAGCCGGTTCCACCTCGTCAGCCCTGGTCATCACCATCGGGCGCACCTGCGACCAGTACGGCTCGATGGCCGGGCGGAAGTTCGGTGGCGTCGACACCCACAGGTGATCCGAGCCCGTAGGTGGTACGTAGGCGCGGCCGACCGTCCCGGCGTGCCCGTCCGTGCTCGACCACCGCGCCAGCGCGTTGCCGACGGCTCGACCGTGGGCCAGCGACAGGGTGATCGAGCGCTCGCGCACCCCCGCCGCCCGGCGTGCCGCGACCTGGGCGTCGTACGTCGCTGCCAGCAGGGGCCGGGTCCCCGTCGCCACGAACGGCAGCAGCCCCTCCAGCACGGTCGACACGGCTGCGGTCAGGGCCGTGGGCCAGTCGAGCTGACCGAGGTGCACCGCTACAGGCAGTCGGGGCAAGGCATTCAGCTGGCCACCGAGGGAGACGCGACCCGGCATCCCTGCGACGGTGGCCTCGTACATGGCGATGGCGCTGTGCGCGTACACGCGCGCGGCAGCCGGAGGCGTGAGGTTCTCCTGCCGCACCAGATCGTAGACGGTTGCGATCCACTGCAGCGCTGCCGTTGCCGGATGGGCGCCAACCGGCACGGCCGCACCGCTCTTGGCCGCGGAGGCGGCGGAACCCGTCGCGGCGAGAAGGCCCAGAGCCCCGGCCGTGCCTGTGATCGCCTGGCGCCGGGTCGGCCCGGCCAGCTGCTCTTGCATGGTGTGCACCCCTGTCGCCGGAGGGGCGATGTCGCCCCGCGCAAGCAGGACGCGCTGATCAAGCAATCGGATGCGGTGCAGGGCCAGACGTTATCCGATCGTGATGGACGCTGATCGATTTGCAGCGGTTGGTCCGCTTTGTACCAATGGTTCCGCGTGGAGGTGCGCCGGACCGACTTTCGGCGTTGGTTCCCTTTGCTGGGCGTTGCGGGTAGAACTGCCGGAGCAGTCAGACACCGAGCAGGCGAGGACACATCATGGGCTTCAATCCACCACCCAACTGGCCGCAACCTCGGCCGGGCTGGAAGCCGGCACCCGGGTGGACGCCCGACCCCTCGTGGCCCGCAGTGCCCCCCGGATGGCAGCTGTGGACAGACGACCGCCGCTGGTTCACGAAGAAGCGGTTCCTGCTGCCGGGTCTGGGCCTGACGCTGGTGACGGCCTGCACGGCGGCGCTTCCCACGGCGGTGGACCCTGCGAACCAGCAGACGCCGCTTGTCGCCGCCGTGGCGACCGAGAAGAGGGAGGCGACCGGCGCCACGTCGGCGACTGACGACGAGGGCGCTGCTGACAAGGCTGCTGACGAAGCCGCCGTCAAGACGACATCCGACGCCGTTGCCGACAAGACCGCTGCCGACGCGGAGACTGACGCGGCGGCGGAACAGGCTGCGGCGGACGCGGAACGGGTTGCGGCCGAAGCCGTCGCGGCTGAGCGCGTCGCGGCTGAGCGGGTCGCGGCCGAAGCCGTCGCGGCCGAGCGGGTCGCGGCCGAAGCCGTCGCGGCCGAACGGGTCGCGGCTGAGGCGGCCGTAGCGCAGCTGGCCGCAGCCGAAGAGGCAGCCCGCATCGAGACCCAGCGCATCGCCGCCGAGCTGGCCGCAGCGGCAGAGTCAGCACGGGTGGAGGCCGAGCGCGTCGCCACAGAGACGGTTGCGGCGGAGGAGTCTGCACGGGTCGAGGCCGCGCGCGTCGCGGCCGACCAGGTAGCTGCCGCTGAAAGTGCAGCCACGGAGGAGGCGGCGCGGCTGGCAGCCGAGCGAGCGGCAGCAGAGGCGGCGCTGGTGGCCGGAGGCGGCGGGTCCACCGGGAGCGTGTACTTCCAGAACTGCGACGCCGTCCGGGCCGCCGGCGCTGCGCCCATCTACCCGGGCGACCCCGGCTGGCAGCAGAAGTTCGACCGGGACGGGGATGGCGTCGGCTGCGACTCCTGACCCCCGGCGGCCGTCGGTCGACGCTGAGCCGCACCGGGCTCACCGCAGGGCAGGACGTGTCCCGCTTCCGGGCATCCGTGAGGACTAGGTTGCAGACAGCGCAGCCATTCGGCGCAGGCGGAGGCATGGTGGAGTCGAACAGGTTGGTCCAGGCCCTGGCACGGCTGTCCAAGGCTGCCACGGCAGACTTCGCGGTCGACGACATGCTGCGGGAGCTGTGTGAGGTCGCGGGGACGGCGTTGGCCGTGGACGGCGTCGGGGTCATGGGCACAGACGGCGACCTCGTCCGCCGGCCTCGTGGGCGTTATGTGCACTCCGACCAGGTCGCGGTGACGGTGGAGAAGCTTCAGGAAGCCCTGCAGCAGGGGCCATGCCGCGAGGCGATGGATGCGGGGGCGGTCGTCGTGATACCCGACATCTCGACGTGCGCGGACCGGTGGCCGCAGTTCGTCCCGGTGGCGCAGGAGTCGCAGCTCTCGGCAGTGGTCGCGGTGCCGCTGATGAGCCGTGGTCGCACCTGGGGCGCTCTGGACCTGTACCGGCGTCTGCCCGGCGCATGGGGCGAGGCAGAGGTGGCCACGGCGCAGCTGCTGGGTGATGTGGCGGTCTCCTACGTCGTGATGGCCCACGACCGGGACGTGGCCCGGCTCGCCCAGCTCGAGCTAAGGCACCGGACGCTGCACGACCCGCTGACCGGCCTGGCGAACCGTGTCCTGCTCTACGACCGCCTCTCCCACGCCCTGGCGACCGCGCAACGGCGAGCGCCGTCGCGGTGATGTACCTGGACCTCGACCGGTTCAAACAGGTCAACGACACCTACGGCCACGCCGCAGGCGATGAGGTGCTGATCGAGGTCAGTCGTCGCATGTCCACCACGCTGCGCGAAGGTGACACCCTGGCACGGCTGGCAGGGGACGAGTTCGTGCTGCTGTGCGAGGACCTGCCCTGCGAGTCGCCCCAGGTGCTGACCGCCACCGTCGACGCCGTCATCTCCCGCCTTCATGACGTTCTGGCTGAGCCCATGACACTGGCGGGGAACGACCTGGTGGTTTCCGTGAGCATCGGCGTGGCGGTGACCTGCGAGAGCCCCTCCGTGCAGGATCTGCTCCACGACGCCGACACCGCCATGTACTCGGCCAAGCAGCGCGGCCCCGCAGCGGTCGTCATCAGAGACCACACCCGCGGCGCGGCCATGAGCTACGGTCATCAGCTCGAACGCGACCTCGTGGTCGCCTTGGAACGCCACCAGCTGAGGGTGCACTACCAACCGATCATGACCCCTGAAGGGCGAATCGAGGCAGTCGAGGCGCTGCTGCGCTGGCAGCATCCCGACCACGGGCTGCTGAGTGCCTACGACTTCCTCAGCCTGGCAGAGACCGCCAGGATGCTGCCGCGGATCGGGCGGTGGGTCATCGACCAGACCTGCGCCCAGCTGGCCACCTGGCGCCGTGAGCTGGGCTCTCGCGCACCGGATGTGGCGTTCTGCAACCTCAGCCCACGGGAGATCACCGAGCCTGCACTTGCCGCCTCCATCCGCACCAGCCTGCGCACCCACGGTCTGCTCGCGGCCGACCTGGGCCTGGAGATCGTCGAGGAGGCCTTTCGCGACCAGGCGGTCCTGCTGGCGCTGGACGGGTACCAGCGGCGCGGGCACCCGCTGGCGGTCGACGACTTCGGCAGTGGTTACTCCTCCCTCTCGCGGCTGGTGTCGCTGCCGGTGGCCATCGCCAAGATCGACCGCAGCTTCATCGCCGGCCTTCCCCGCGACACGCGCTCACGCGCCCTGGTCGTCTCGGTGCTGGTCGTCGCCCTCAACCTCGGGCTCCGTGTCATCGCCGAAGGTGTCGAGAACGATGAGCAGTGCACATACTTGACCGACGCCGGCTGCGACCTGCTGCAGGGCTTCCACCTCTCTCGACCCCTGCCTCCGGACGACGTGACCGCCCTCCTTCGCGAGCAGCCCGTCGGCTGAGGCCCCTGCGCCGATCAGTGCCCTTGGCGGTCCATCTCGAGCTCGGCCCACACGTACTTGCCGGAAGCGGTCCTCTCCACCCCCCACGTCTTGACCAGCGAGGCGATCATCAGCAGGCCACGACCGCTCAGGGACCGCGGGTCCGGTGGAGCCATCATCGGCAGGCGGGTGTTCTCGTCTGCGACCTCGACCCGCAGGCACTTCTCGTCGTGCAGGAGTCGCAGATGAGCCTCGGAACGGCCATGGACCAGGGCGTTGGTGACCAGCTCAGTAACCACCAGGCAGGCGTCCTCGCTCACCACAGGCTGCACGCCCCAGTCGGAGATGGCGGTGGTGGCTGCCCGCCGCGCGGTACCTGCACCGTTCAGGTCGTCCACGGCCAGGCGCATCTCGAAGGTGTGGTCCACCGCTCCACCCTCCGACGACTGCCTTGTCCGGTCTGCTCGGACCTACCGGGTCCTACGAGTTCGTCACCGGTACCGCAGCGGATGGGTCAGAGCAGGCGCCGGTCGGCGGCCCAGCGGGTCAGCTCGTGCCGGCTGGAGAGCTGGAGCTTGCGCAGCACCGCCGAGACATGGGTCTCCACCGTCTTGACCGAGATGAACAACTCCTTGGCCACCTCCTTGTAGGCGTAGCCGCGGGCGATGAGCCGCATCACCTCCCGTTCACGCACCGACAGGCGGTCGAGCTCGTCGTCGACGGCCGCCACCTCGCCCGCTGCGGACCCGAAGGCGTCCAGCACGAACCCGGCCAGCCGCGGGCTGAAGACCGCGTCACCGTCGGCCACGCGGCGCACCGCGGCCGCGAGCTCGACCCCGGTGATGGACTTGGTCACGTAGCCACGCGCGCCCGCACGGATCACCGCGATCACGTCCTCAGCCGCGTCCGAGACCGACAGCGCCAGGAAGCGCACCGGATGGCCCGCTGCGGAAACCGTTGCCGCACAACGTCGTAGCACCTCGGCACCGCCGCCGCCGTCGCCGCCCGGCAGGTGGACGTCCAGCAGGACCACGTCCGGCTGGACGGTGCGCACAGCCTCCACCGCCTCGTCGACGCCGCCCGCCTCGTCCACGATATGCAGACCCGCATCGACCTCGCTGAGCTCGGATCGGACTCCGGAGCGAAACAGCCGGTGGTCGTCCACCAGCACGACCCGTACCGCCGCCTGATTCATCGCTGCTCGCTCTCGTGTGTGCCGACGTGCGACGCGCTCTGCGTCCTGCCGTGGTTGAGGGGGAGCCGTAGGCCCACCTCGGTGCCTCCCCCGGGTGCTGCCCGCAGAACTGCGGTCCCACCGTGGCGCTGCATCCTGCCGATGACCGAGCTGCGTACCCCCAGCCGGTCCGGCGGGACGGCCTCGAGGTCGAAGCCCGGCCCGCGGTCCCGCACGAACGCCTCCAGGCACTCGGTGGAGCACTCGACGTACACCGAGACGCCCACCCGGCCGTGCCGCACCGCATTCAGCAGCGCCTCGCGGAGCGCCTTCACCAGCGCTGAGCTCGCCGGGTCGCAGGGCGCGTCCCCGACGACGACCACCTCGACCGGCACCCCCTCGCCGTCCTCGACCTCGGCACAGGTGCGCCGCACCGCGACGGCCACCGTCTCGTCCGCCTCGGGCTGGGGACGCTCGCTGCTGTACAGCCACTCGCGGAGCTGACGCTCCTGGGCACGCGCCAGCCTGGCCACCTCGTCGGCGTCCCCCGGCCTGCGCTGGATGAGCGAGAGCGTGTGCAGCACCGAGTCGTGCAGGTGCGCAGCGATCTCGGACCGCTCCTGGGCGCGGGCCCGCAGACCCCGCTCGGCCTCCAGGTCGCGCCAGAGCCGCAGCGCCCAGGGACCGAGCACCAGCCCGGTGCCCAGCAGCACCGCGAGCGCCGCCACCGCGATGAGAAGGAGCTGCTCGCCGCTCAGGGTGGGCGCCAGCAGCATGATCAGGCCTGACGTCACCAGCAGCAGGCCACCGATCAGCCGCAGCGTCCCCGCGGGCGTGGTCGGCGAGACCGGCGCCAGCCAGCGCTGCCGCTCGGCGCTGTCCAGCTGGCTCAGGCCCAGCACCGCGCCGGCCACCACCACCAGCACCGGGATCACCACCGGCCACGGCACATCCAGGCCGTACCTGTTGGCGATGAGCACCCCCGCCATCAGGACCAGGGCCGCACCGCCGAGGAGCAGCCGCACCGGTTCGTCGTCCACGGTGGCCCGGCGTGCCGCGTCCAGCGTCTGCTGCGCGGCGGCCTGCGCGGCCGGGCGCCCGTGCGTGGGGGAGGACTCCAACGTCGTCGCCGCCGCACGGGTCGATCCGTCCTGCGGCACGAAGATCCACAGCATCGTGTAGCCGATCAGACCGGCGCCGCCGAACGCCAGCAGCACCAGAAAGGCGATCCGGGTCGGCCACACGGGCAACCCGAGGTGCTGCGCCGTCCCGGCCGCCACGCCAGCCACCACCCGTCCCTGGACCGGGCGGCGCAGCGGCGGCCGCGACGGCGGCGCCGGGAGAACGACGGGAAGGCTCACCACCCCATCCTCCCCCGTCAGGCCCTCGGAGTCTGCGGGGGACGCCCCTGAGGAAAGCCCTCCGGGAGAGAGCCTGGACCGGGGACGGCTCAGGGTCGTCCCCGATAGAGCTGCGGGCCAGGTGGCGCGAGGGTAGGGGCATGAACTCGACGAGCACACCTCCCGGCGCCGTCCGGCCACCTGGGTCCTCCGGCACCGCAGGCTTCTTCGACTCGCTGCGCGCCTCCGGGCTGGTGCGACCCGCCGGGCGCTCCGGCGCCGGCGTCTGCGCCGCGGTGGGCAACCGCATCGGCATCGACCCGGCCCTGGTGCGGGTCGGCATCGTACTGGTCACGGTGTTCGGCGGTCTCGGGCTGCTGGCCTACGGCCTGGCCTGGCTGCTCTTCCCCGACGCGGAGGGACGCATCCACGCCGAGGAGCTGCTTTCCAGCCGGCTCACCTCCGGCGCCTTTGGGGCGGCCGCCGCCATCTTCCTCGGCTTCGGCGGTTTCGGTTCCTGGTGGTTCGGCCCGGACGGCAGCTGGGGACCCGCCATCGCGGTGACCTCGGTCGTCGGCGTCGTGCTGCTCATCGTCTGGGCGGTGCAGAACGCTCACGTCAGCCGCGGCGAGGTGTCCGCCGGTCAGCCGGATCTTCGACCCAGCACTCCCTCTGCCACGCCTACGGGCTATCCCAGCACAGCAACGGCGCCCAGCCGGCCGGTGAGCCCGAACCTGTCCAAGGGCGAGCGGGTCGACCTCGGCAAGGGTGCGGCGCCCACGGCCAGCTGGCCGGCACCCCACTCCGGGTCCCACACCGCACCGCGCCCCCCTGCGCCCGTCGTGCCGGTCATTCAGCGACGCCCCAGCGCCGGGCCGGCAGGGACGGCCCTGGTGAGCGGCCTCGCCCTGCTCTGCGCCGCAGCCCTGCTCCTGACCGACAGGGTGCAGCCGCTCGACGCCCACGTCCCGGTGCTGGCAGCCGGATCCGCGCTCGCCGTCGTCGGTCTCGGCATCGTGGCACTCGGCCTGCGCGGCCGCCGGGCAGGCGGGCTGACCGCGGTGGCGATCATCGCCCTGGTCATCACCGGCATGACCTGGGTGGGCGCCCAGGCCGGCGACCGGGTGGGCCAGTGGCAGCCAGGCGACGACTCCGTCTCCTTCGACGAGGCCACCTGGGAGCTCGACGGCGTCCTGCCGGCAGACCGCAGCTACTCCGTCGACATGGGGAGCGGCACGCTCGACCTCAGCGGCATGGAGCCGCTCCCGGTCGAAGCGGACGTCAAGACGATCACCGCCGACGTGCGCTTCGGGGAGATGATCATCCAGGTGCCCGACGACCTGACGGTGGAGCTGGACCTGGATGCCGGCTTCGGTGGCATAGCCCTCAGGGGCCTGCAGGAGCGGGACACCGGTACGACCACCACAGTCGGGCCGCCCGGCGAACCGGACCTGCGCATCGAGGGCCGGGTCAGCTTCGGCGAGCTGGTCATTGAGGACGTGTCGCGATGAGCACCTCAGCCACCCAGCCCCTGCCCGCCTCCGCACCGGCGCAGCGGACCGACCTGGATCACCCGAGCGGCCCGAGCATGGCCACGGTCGTCTGGGGACTGGTGCTCGTCACCGTCGCGGTCCTGACCGTCCTCGGCGATCTGGTCGGGTGGAACCTGGACCCGACGCTCGTCCTGCCGGCCATCCTGCTCGGTGCCGGCCTGCTCCTGGTGGCCTCGGCCACCGTGGCGGTGCTGCGCGGGCGGAAGCGGCAGGACTGACACCCTCACCCACTCGACTTGTCAGCACCACACCGGTGGAACGCACGGTGTGGTGCTGACAGCTTGCGAAGGGGGCTGCAGTTGTCAGTACCACACCGGCGGAATGGACGGTGTGGTGCTGACAACTTCCGACGGGGGGTGACGCTCAGGCGCCGAAGCGCTCGCGCAGCGGGCGCTCCCAGGCGGTCCGGAGCTCGTCCAGGCCGATGCTGAACTGGCCCTGCACGTCGACCAGCTGCTCGCCCCCGGGGCCGTCCGCGTCGTCGACCACACCGATGCGAGCATGCACCAGGCCACGGGCGGTGCACACGTCGGTGAACCGCACCTCCTCCGAGCGGGGGACGGCGACGAGCACCCGGCCGGTCGATTCTGAGAAGAGCGCCGTCGCCAGGTCGATGCCGTCACGCTCGCACAGGTCGCCGAGCCAGATACGCGCTCCCACACCGAACCTCAGGCAGGACTCGACCAGGGCCTGGGCCAGGCCACCGTCGGCCAGGTCGTGCGCGCTGTCGACCAGCCCGTCACGGCTGCACGAGACCAGCACCTCGGCCAGCGTCTTCTCGTGCGCCAGGTCGACCGACGGGGGCAGTCCGCCGAGGTGGTCGTGCGCGACCTGTGCCCAGGCCGAGCCCGACAGCTCCTCGCGGGTGACCCCGACGAGGTAGATGTTCTGGCCGGCCTCGCGCCAGCCGGACGGGGTGCGCCGAATGACATCGTCCATCACACCGAGGACGCCGATCACCGGGGTCGGGTGCACGGCCGTCTCACCGGTCTGGTTGTACAGGCTCACGTTGCCGCCGGTGACGGGCAGGCCGAGAGCGCGGCAGCCCTCGGTGAGCCCGTCCACGGTCTGGACGAACTGCCACATCACGTCCGGGTCCTCGGGCGAGCCGAAGTTCAGGCAGTCGGTGACGGCGACGGGCACCGCGCCCGCGGTGGCCACGTTGCGGTAGGCCTCTGCCAGCGAGATCTGCGCTCCCAGCAGGGGATCCAGCGCACAGAAGCGGCCGTTGCCGTCGAGGGACACCGCCACGCCCAGGCCGGTCTCCTCGTCCACCCGCACGACGCCTGCGTCGTCGGGCATGGCCAGGGCCGTGCCGCCCATGACGTAGCGGTCGTACTGGTCGGTGATCCAGGACTTGTCAGCCAGGTTGGGCGAGCCGGCCAGTGCCAGCACCGTGGCACGCAGCGGGCTGCCGCCGGTGGGCCGGGGCAGGGCCTCGGCGCAGTCGGCCTGCAGGGCGTCCAGCCACTTCGGACGGGTGAAGGGCCGCTCGTACACCGGACCCTCGTGCGCGACGGTGCGCGGCGGCACGTCCACCACGTCCTGGCCGTGCCACTGCACGACCAGCCGCCCGGTGCCGGTCACCTCGCCGACCACTGCAGCCAGCACGTCCCAGCGCTCGGCGATGGCCAGGAAAGCATCCAGCTTCTCGGGGCGCACCACGGCCATCATGCGTTCCTGCGACTCGCTCATGAGGATCTCCTCGGGCGAGAGCGAGGAGTCGCGCAGCGGCACCCGGTCGAGCCACACGTGCATCCCACCGTCACCGGCGGACGCGAGCTCGGACGTGGCACAGGACAACCCGGCTCCGCCGAGGTCCTGGATGCCCTCCACGACACCGGCGCCGAACAGGTCCAGGCAGCACTCGATGAGGACCTTCTCGGTGAACGGATCACCGACCTGCACTGCCGGGCGCTTGGCCGGGCCGTCCTCGTCGAAGGTCTCCGAGGCGAGCACCGAGACACCGCCGATGCCGTCGCCGCCGGTGCGGGCGCCGAACAGCACCACCAGGTTCCCCTCGCCGCTGGCGTTCGCCAGGTGCAGGTCCTCGTGCCGCAGCGCGCCCACGCACAAAGCGTTCACCAGCGGGTTGCCCTGGTAGCAGGGGTCGAAGACGACCTCGCCGCCGATGTTGGGCAGCCCCAGGCAGTTGCCGTAGCCACCCACGCCGGCCACCACACCGTGCACCACCCGGGAGGTATCCAGGTGGTCGACCGCACCGAACCGCAGCGAGTCCATCACCGCGATGGGACGCGCGCCCATCGCCATGATGTCGCGCACGATCCCGCCCACACCGGTTGCCGCGCCCTGGTACGGCTCGACGTAGGAAGGGTGGTTGTGCGACTCGACCTTGAACGTCACAGCCCAGCCCTGGCCGATGTCGACGACCCCGGCGTTCTCGCCGATGCCGGCCAGCATCTTGCCGATCGGGGTCTCCTTCGGCAGCGTGCCGAACTTGCTGAGGTGCACCTTGGACGACTTGTACGAGCAGTGCTCGGACCACATGACCGAGTACATCGCCAGCTCTGCCGACGTCGGGCGGCGGCCCAGGATCTCGCGGATGCGCTGGTACTCGTCGGATTTGAGCCCGAGCTCGGCCCAGGGCTGGTCGGCGTCGGGGGTCTGCGCGGCACGCGAGACCGTGTCGATCGTGGTCGCCACGGCGGTGCTCTCGGCGCTCATGCGGACACCACGCTCGCGAGCACGGAGGTGAAGAAGCGCAGCCCGTCGAGCCCGTCCGTCCCGGTGCGCCGGTCGGGGCCGAACCCGGGCTCCACCGCGTGCTCGGGGTGCGGCATCAGGCCCACCACGTTGCCGGCGGCATTGCTGATGCCGGCGATCGCCCGGTAGGAGCCGTTCGGGTCCTGCCCCAGATACCGAGCCACTACCCGACCCTCGCCCTCGAGCTCGTCCAAGGTGCGGTCGTCGGCCACGAAGCCGCCCTCGCCGTTCTTCAGCGGGACCACGATCTCCTCACCCGCCGCGTACTGGCTCGTCCACGAGGTCGACGTGCGCTCGATGCGCAGGCGCTGGTCGCGGCACACGAAGGTGCGGTGGTCGTTGCGCACCAGCGCGCCGGGCAGCAGGTGCGACTCGCACAGGATCTGGAACCCGTTGCAGATACCCAGCACCGGCAGACCACCGTGAGCAGCGTCGACCAGCGGGCCCATGACCGGGGCGAACCGGGCGATCGCGCCGCAGCGCAGGTAGTCACCGTAGGAGAACCCCCCTGGGATGACCACCGCGTCCACACCGTGCAGGTCGGCGTCCGCGTGCCACAGGGCCACTGCCTCGGCGCCGGCCAGCCGCACCGCACGAGCGGCGTCCTTGTCGTCCAGGGACCCCGGGAAGGTGATGACGCCGACGCGCATCAACCCACCGCCCCTGCCGCGTCCGAGTCCTCGACGAGGGCCTCGACCCGGACCACGTCCTCGATCACGGGGTTGCTGAGCAGGGTGGTGGCCGCTTCGCGTGCCGCCGCGAGGACCTCTTCGGTCACCTCACCGTCGACCTCGAGCTCGAACCGCTTGCCCTGGCGGACCGCGGTGAACGAGGCGAAGCCCAGACGTGGCAGGGCGCCGACGATGGCCTTGCCCTGGGGGTCGAGGATCTCCGGCTTGGGCATGACGTCGACGACGATGCGTCCCATCGAACTGGCTCCTGGGGGTGGGCGGCGACCGGCAGGGCCAGGGTACCGGCGTGGCGCGCGCCTTCGGACGCGCCACCGAGGGGTGGTGGTGCAGCAGCGGTGCCAGACTGCGGGCATGCACCTGACCCACCTCGGCCATGCCTGCCTGCTCGTGGAGTCCGCCGGTCAGCGGGTGCTCATCGACCCGGGCACCTTCAGCACCGACTGGCACGCCCTGACCGGGCTGGACGCCGTGCTGGTGACGCACCAGCACCCGGACCACCTGGACCTCGACCACCTCCCCGCCCTGCTGGCGGCCAACCCCGACGCCCAGGTGCTGCTGGAGCCCGCCGTCGCCGAGAAGCTGGAGCGCGGCCGGCCGCTGAGGACCGGGGAGAGCGCCGAACTCGGCGGAGGCCTGAGCGTGGAAGCCGTCGGCGGCGGCCATGCGGTGATCCACGACGACATCCCCCGGATCGGCAACACGGGGATGCTGCTGCGGGCCGAGGGGGAACCGACGCTGCTGCACCCCGGCGACTCCTATGAGGCGGTGCCGGACGGCGTGGACGTGCTCGCCGTTCCGCTGAACGCTCCGTGGTGCGCCCTCAAGGAGACCATCGACTTCACCCGGGCGGTGCTGCCGACCACCGTGGTGCCGATCCACGACGCGTTGCTGTCAGCGACCGGCCGCGAGCTGTACCTGCGCCAGCTCGCTGCGCACGGACGGGCGTCCGTGCTGGACCTGGCCGGCGCCGGTCGTTCGGAGATCGGCTGATGGGCACCCGGGTGTACGACACCGTGACGGTGGCCGGCATGAAGGCGATGACGGTCACCCACCGGGTGGTCGACAAGGTCACCGGCGGACGCCTCGGGCGGCGGCTCGCGGGTGCGCCGGTGCTCTGGCTCACCGTCTCCGGCCGAAAGTCAGGGTGCGAGCAGCGTGTCCCGCTGGCGACCGCGCGCGACGGCTCGGACCCCCAGGCGCCGTATCTGGTGGCGGGGTCACGCGGCGGGACGGAGAAGACTCCGGTGTGGGCGCTCAACCTGCGCGGGCACGCCGAGCGCGGTGACACGGCGTGGGTGCAGGTCGGGGACGAGCACATCGAGGTGGACGTCACCGAGCTCAGCGGTACGGAGCGGGACCGAGGGTACGCGCTGATGGTCACGGCCTACCGGGGGTTCTCCGGGTACGAGAAGCAGACCGACCGGGTGATCCCGGTCTTCTCGCTGCGCCCGCGTCCGAGATAGTCAGGCCGCGCGAGGCAGCGATCCCGTTCCTGGCGGGCGGCGATTCACGCGAGTGCTGGCGAACGGGGGCTTCGGCGGCGCTGATGCCCCCGTTCGACCGCACTCGCGGTCAGGGGACCTGCCTGCCGCCGCCCTCCGAGCTCTGCGGCTGCATCTGCGGCTTCACGCACAGCACCGGGCAGGAAGCGTCCAGCAGCTGGTCGGCGACGTCCGCCCCGACGGTCTGACGCACCTCGTGCTCGACACCACCGAGCCGCGCGGGCGGGGTCGTCAGGTCGATGTCCTCGCCCCCCTCGGCCTCGGCCGTGTCCCCACGTGCGGTCGCTACCGCAAGCAGCAGGGCGAGCACGATCGTCACCGTGCCGATCGCGTACGGGAACACGCGCGGACCCACCGGGTCACCGAACCCGACGTTGAGCGTGGTCGCGTCGTAGACGGTGAAGGCCTCTACCAGCGCGAGGACCGCCGCCAGTCCGTACTGGGCCCGGTCCAGCTGGTGGGTGACAGGTCCGTCCGGACCCGTTGTGGCAGTGCTCATATCAACCCCAGCGCGTCCAAGGTGGTGGAGACCCGCTCGTCCTGCTGGACCAGGAACTCCTCGAAGTCCTCCCCGGTCCGGAAGTCATCGGTCCAGCCGTTCGTCTCCAGCACCTCCTGCCACGCACTGCTGTCGTGCATGACCTCCAGGTAGTCCACGAGCTCGCCCCGCCACTCGTCGGACATGCCCGGAGGCGCGAGCACCCCGCGCCAGTTGAGGAACGTGAGGTCGATGCCCGCCTCCTACAGGGTCGGGACGTCGGCCAGCACCTCCTGCCCCTGCCCGCCGGGTTCGGGGAGATGTGACAGCGCCAAGGTGTCGCGGACCGGCCCGGCGCGTCATCAGGCGTCATCCGGCGATGAACGAGAGCCGCACCTGCCGGATCGGGTTGTCCACGTTGGTGTCCACCAGGCAGATGCTCTGCCAGGTGCCGAGCGCGAGCCTGCCGGCGATCACGGGGATGCTCGCGTACGGCGGGACGAGGGCGGGCAGCACGTGGTCACGTCCGTGCCCCGGGCTGCCGTGCGCGTGGCGCCATCCGGCGCTCCCAGGCAGGATCTGCTCCAGCGCCGCCAGCAGGTCGTGGTCGCTGCCGGCGCCCGTCTCCAGGATCGCCAGCCCCGCGGTGGCGTGCGGTACGAACACGTGCAGCAGTCCGTCCTGCTCCTGCTCGACGAACCGGGCGCAGGCATCGGTCAGGTCGAGGACGATCTCGGCCGTGCCTGTACGGACGGGGATGATCTGGGTGCGCATACGCTCAGCATTCCAGGGCTACCTGCATCAGGCCTTCGACGAGAGCGTCAGCCCGTGTGGCCAGCGCCTGTGCCCGAGCGCATCTTCAGGAATCCCCACAGCGCGGTCGCGGCGAAGAGCACCAGGCCGATGAACAGCAGCCACAGCAGACCCTCGATCACCAGACCCAGCACCGCCACCAGCAGCCAGACCCCGAGCAGCACCAGCACGATTGTCTTCATGCCGCCAGCATGCCAGTCCGGAAGGTCGCCCGCCTACCGGCCGCTCCGGCCGGTATGACGACCTCGTGACAGCGACCTGACGACGGGGTGACGGTGCCCACCTGCACCCGCGTCCCGACGCGGGTGCATCCGGCGGACGAGGTTCTGTCGTCTTCACCGGAACGACATGCGCTGACTGATCGAACACAGGTTTGCAAGTTGGGAAGCTCTGCACTCCGAACAGTCCCCGTCGCCCGATCGCTCAGTCAGATATTCACTGAGAGTCACCGGTGGGGTTCGCCGTGCGGGTCACCCACAGGGCGTTGCGGCCCCCGTAAGACAGCATCCTGCCCTCGGCGTCGACGCCGTGGATGACGAGCTTGCCGACCAGGAAGCTCTGCACGTCCTTGTCGGACAGAGAGTCGGCGGTAGTGACGTCGACGATGTGGTCGGTGCCGTACACGATTTGGATCTGCATCTGCCGTCTTCTCTCCGTTCGTTGAGCCGCGGCAAGCCACGAGCTTCACAGGTCGAGCGCGTGCTGCGGCGGTGCCTCGACGATCTCGCGTATGAACCTATCGGTGCTGATCGCGACGCCTGCGGGCCTTTACGCCTAACTGGTAGAAGACACCTCCAGCCGCGAGAGCGACAACGATCAGACCGACGACCAGCACCGCCTCCATGTGAATTCCCGCCTCTCTGAGCGTTGGGAATAAGGCAGACGGTAGTGACTTCTCGCGGTCCCTGCACCTCACTGCGGTGTCCAGGTGTCAGCTCGACGTCGCCGCACTAGCTCACGTCGGCACGCGCTCAGAAGCCGTCGGCCTCGAGCAGACGCAGCCACACCTCGCTGATGGTCGGGTACGCCGGCACCGCGTGCCAGAGCCGGTGCAGCGGCACCTGACCCACCACGGCCACGGTCGCGGAGTGCAGCAGCTCGGCGACGTCCTGACCGACGAACGTCGCACCCAGCAGGGTGCCGCTCTCCTCCTCGACGACGAGCCGCGCCCAGCCGGTGTAGTCCTGCGCGTGCACCGACGTGCCCGCGACGGCGAGATCGAGGTCCACGCAGCGCACGGACCGCCCGCTCTCGCGCGCCTGCGCGGCGGTGGGGCCCACAGAGGCGACCTCGGGGTCGGTGAACACGACCTGCGTCACGGCGCGCTGCAGGGCGGTGGTCGCCAGCGGTGACCAGTCGTCCGGTTTGCCGGACGGGTCTCCTTGGTGGTCGGACGCGGCGATCGCGTCTCCGACGGCCCTGGCCGCGTACTTGCCCATGTGGGTCAGCGGCGCTGCGCCGGTGACGTCGCCGGCGGCCCACATCCATCCACCCTGCACGCCCTCCACGCGGCCGCTGGCATCCACCGTCAGCGGCTTCCCTTCGGGCAGACCGACCTCGGCCAGACCGAGGTCGTCGGTGGCCGGTCTGCGGCCGGTGGCCACCAGCAGCTCGTCGGCCTCCAGGGTGCTGCCGTCGTCCAGGGTCAGGGTGAGCGGGCCGCGCGGGTCCGGACGGAGGACCGCCACCGCCTTTCGACCGAACAGGATGGTGACGCCGTCGTCCTTCAGCCCCTCGCTCACCAGCTCTCCGGCGCGGTCCTCCATCCGGCCGAGGAGCCGATCCTGGGCCAGCAGAGTCACCTCGGAGCCGAGCCGCACGTAGGCCTGCGCCAGCTCGCACCCCACCACGCCGCCGCCGATCACGGCCAGGCGTCCGGGCACCGCCCGGGCAGAGGTTGCCTCCCGGCTGCCCCACGCCGCCGCGTCGGCCAGGCCCTCGAGCGCAGGGGAGGTCGGCACCGACCCCGTGCACACCACCACGACGACGCGAGCCTCCACGGTGCTGACCGAACCGTCCTTCTCGGTCACCTCGACGAGGCGTTCCCCGCCAGCCGGCCGCGACCGCGCAGCACCTCGATGCCCGCGCCCTGTGCCCACTCGGCCTGAGAGTCGTCGTGCCAGTGCGAGGCGATGCCATCGCGCCAGGCCAGGGCCGCAGCGACATCCAGATCACCCGAGACCGCCTGTGCCGCACCAGGAACGCGCCGAGCAGCGGCCAGCGCCTGGCCCGGTCGCAGCAGCGCCTTGCTCGGCATGCAGGCCCAGTACGAGCACTCCCCGCCGAACAGCTCGGCCTCCACCAGGACGGCGCTCAGCCCGCCGCGCACCGCACGCGCGGCGACGTTCTCCCCCACCGGTCCGCCACCGACCACCACGACGTCGAAGGTGCTGTGTGCGCTCATGACCACATCCTCCCAGTGAGCCGACGGAACGCCTCCAGGTACCGCGCGCGGGTCCGCTCGACCACCTCGTCGGGCAGCGCCGGGGGCGCGCCGTCGGCCGCTCTGTCCCAGCCGGACCGGGGGCTGGTCAGCCAGTCCCTGACCACCTGCTTGTCGAACGAGGGCTGCGCCCGGCCGGGCTCGTGGTCCTCGGCGGGCCAGAATCGCGAGGAGTCCGGGGTGAGCACCTCGTCACCCAGCAGCAGCTCTCCGGTCCTGGGATCGTGTCCCAGCTCGAGCTTGGTGTCCGCCAGCAGGATCCCCGCGTCGCGGGCGACGAGCTCGGCGAACGCGTAGACCGCCAGCGTGAGGTCGCGCAGCTGCTCCGCCAGCGGCCTGCCGACGGTGCGCGCCACCACGTCCAGGTCGATGTTCTCGTCATGGTCACCCAGCGCCGCCTTCGTCGCCGGGGTGAAGATCGGTGCATCCAGGCGCGACCCGTCCTGCAGCCCCGCCCGGAGCTGGTTGCCGCACACCACGCCGGTAGCCCGGTAGTCGGCCAGGCCGGAGCCCGTGAGGTATCCCCGGGCCACGCACTCCACCGGGACCATCGTCAGGCGCCGGCAGAGCATGGCCCGGCCCGCGACCTGCGCCGGCACGTCCGTCGAGAGCACATGGTGACCCAGTGCGCCTGTCCCCGTGCGGATCTGACCTTCCAGCCGCTCGAACCACCACAAGCTCATGGCGGTGAGGATCTTGCCCTTGTCGGGGATCGGCGTCGAGAGGACGTGGTCAAAGGCGCTGACCCTGTCGCTGGCCACGACCAGCACCTCGTCCGGCCGGTCGGTGCTGGTGAACAGGTCGCGCACCTTGCCGGAATAGGCACGCGTCCAGCCTGGGACCTGCTGCACCTCGATCACCCGCGTCAGTCTGGCAGAAGCGGCCGCAAGGCCGGCGGGACCGGCTCGGGCTAGGGTCGCTGGGTGACATCGACGCGCGCAGACACTGCTGCCACCAGCCCTGCCGACGGCGCAGCCGCCACCCCGGCGCCGCCAGAGGTCAGCGACGACCTGGTGGTCACCCGCCACAGCATCAAGGCCGGGCGGCGCACCCTGCGCTACACCGCCACGACCGGCCGGATGGTGCTGCGGCGAGAGGTGTCGGAGAAGGACGAGTTCAAGGGCATGCAGCCCAAGGCGGAGGTGTTCGTGACGGCGTACACCCTCGACCGCGCCTCAGGATCGGGCTCCGCCTCGACCGGCAGGGGCGCGTCCAAGGCTGCCGGTGAGCCCGACCCCGCCCGCCCGGTCACGTTCTGCTTCAACGGAGGACCTGGCTCCTCCTCGGTCTGGCTGCACCTGGGGGTGCTTGGCCCGCGGCGGGTCCTGATGGGTGATGCCGGCGACCTGCTGCCCCCGCCGTACGGTCTGGCCGACAATGCTGAGACCTTGCTCGCCTCCAGCGACCTGGTCTTCATCGACCCCGTCTCCACCGGCTACTCGCGCGCCGTCGAGGGCGGCAAGCCGCAGGAGTTCCACGGCTACACGGCCGACCTGGAGTCCGTGGGCGAGGTGATCCGGCTGTGGACCACGCGCAACGAACGCTGGATGAGCCCCAAGTTCCTGGCCGGTGAGTCCTACGGGACGCTGCGCGCCGCAGCCTTGGCCGAGCACCTGCAGAACCGGTACGGCATGTACCTGAACGGCATCATGCTCATCTCGATGGTGCTGGACATGGGCACCATCCGGTTCACCGAGGGCAACGAGCTGCCGTACGCCATGTTCCTGCCCACCTACGCCGCCATCGCGCACCACCACGGCCTGCACGGCGAGCGCTCGCTGACCGACGTCCTGGCCGAGGCCGAGGAGTACGCGGCCAAGGACTACCCGTGGGCCCTCTCGCGCGGCAGCCGGCTGACCGAGACCGAGCGCGCGGACGCGGTGCAGAAGGTGGCTGCGCTGACCGGCCTGTCCCCCGACTACGTGGACCGGGTGGACCTGCGCATCGAGCACATCCGCTTCTTCACCGAGCTGCTGCGCTCGCAGGGGCGCACCGTGGGCCGGCTGGACGGACGCTTCGCCGGCTGGAACCGCGACCGTGGCTCCGAGCACTTCGAGCAGGACCCCTCGTACTGGGCGATCCACGGTCCGTACGCCGCCGCGTTCAACCACTACGTGCGCGGGGACCTCGGGTACTCCAGCGACCTGCCCTACGAGATCCTCACCGACAAGGTGCGGCCGTGGTCGTACAAGGAGTTCGAGGACCGGGCGGTCTCGGTGGTCGGCCGGCTCTCCACCGCGATGCGCTCGAACCCGCACCTGCGGGTGCACGTGGCCTGCGGCTTCCACGACGGCGCCACGCCGTACACCGCGGCGGAGCACACCCTAGCCCACCTGCCCATCCCCGACGCGTTGAGGCCGAACATCGAGGTCTGCTACTACGAGGCCGGCCACATGATGTACGTGCACGAGCCGTCCCGGTTGCAGCAGTCCAAGGACCTCGCCGCCTTCGTCACCCGCAGCTGAGGCGGTCAGGACGACGAAGGCTGAGGGGTTGTTGCCCCGCGCGGGGCAACAACCCTTCAGCCTTCGGCCGGTCCGGCGGAGGGCGCCGACAGGGTCACGCTGTACTGGCCGGCCGCTGCCGGGTGCGTGGCGCGGCAGGTGAGCAGAGCGCGCGGACGCACCTGGCCCCGCACGAGCGCCCGGACGGTACCGACGCCGCTCACCTGCAGCTCGACCACCCAACTGCGGGGCTCCTCTCCAGGCACCGTGGACGCCGCCTCCACCACCACGGCGGACGCCGGCAGCGGCCCGAACGCACGGTGCGCCTGCACGACAGCCGACTGCTCCCAGGGGTGGTCGCTGCTGGGCCCGCGCAGGTGCTGCACGTCCACCCGGCCGGCCAGGTGGTCACTCACCAGCGCCACCACATCGGTGTCGTCCACCGCTCCGTAGCAGGTGCCGTCAGGCACGACCAGCAGGTTGGGGGCGAACCGGTCACCCCCCAGGTGCGAGCACTCCCAAGTGCTCTGCGGCCACCGCCGCGCCAGTGCCGCCGCGACCGGTCGGCCGCGGACTGCGCAGCAGGTGTCGTGCCGCCCGTGGGTGCAGACGAGGAAGCGCGGCAGGTCCGGCGGCAGGTCGTGACCGGTGGCCGTGCCCCTGCGCGGGCCCGGCCCGTGATCCAGGGCCACCGCGGCCGTCAGCAGGTCGTGCGCGTCTGCCCATGTTCCCGACGTCCCGGCGCTGCCGTCCGGCCGGGACGCGGCCGGTCCGTGCAGCAGCCACCACCCCCGAGCGGCGCCCAGCTGTTGCCGTCCGGGCCGCCTGACCAGCAGGATGCGGACCCCGGCGGTCACCGACGCTGCCGAGAGCCTGGACGCCACCGTCGGTTCCAGCCCCGCACCGGCCAGGGCGTTCGGGGCCCATGGACCAGGGTGCTCGATGAGCAGCCAACCCCGAGAGGGTGCGGCCGTGCCCTCCAGCGGGTCGCACCGCTCTCGCGCTGCGTCCGAGCAGGGTGGGGGTGAAGAACTGGTCACTGACGTATCGTGACGCCGGCCAGGACCAGCCGGCGCGCCAGGCTCACGTCGTGGACCCACATCTGCCCGTCGCGCAGCAGGTCCCGCACCGGCTCGACGTCCCCCGCCTCCAACGGGACCTCACCGGACCGGCTCACCAGCAGCCACCGGGCACCGCGCTGCACGACGTCGGCCAGGAGGTGCCCGCGCAGCACCAGCTCGTCTCCCTGCACCAGCTCGGCGGCAGCATCATGCTGGGCGAGCGGGCCGAGGGGCGCCGCTCGTTGCGCCGAGCGCGCCGCCGCCTGCAGGTCCCCCGCCAGCCGCTCGACCCCCACGGTCCCGACCGCCCGCGCCAGTGCCTGGCGCACCGCGTCCACCTCGCCGGCGAGCTCTGCCGGATTCCCCACGTCCACGCCCAGCGGCAACGACGCGCGCAGGGACTCGTCCACAGCTAGATCGGCGAGCGCCGCGCGCAGCAACCGCTCGGCCACGGTGTATCGCGTCCACGTGTGCACCCCGACCGTGATGTGGGTGCTCACCTCCCCCAGCGCCGTGGCCGCGTGCAGCCAGCCGCGAGGCAGGTACAGGCAGTCCCCGGGTTCCAGCACCTCGTCCAGGACCGGCTCCGCGATGGCGGCCTTCTCGACCGCGCTGCGACGGGCGTCCCAGGGCTGGTCGCGCAGCGGCCAGGGGTGCACCGGCTCGTGGATCTGCCACCTCTTGCGCCCGTGCGTCTGCAGCACGAAGACGTCGTGGACGTCGTAGTGCGCTGCGAAGCCACGGTTGGCGGGGGGTGTGACATAGGCGTTCGCCTGCACGGGGTGCCCCAGGTCGGCGGCCAGGCCCTGGGTGAAGTCGATCAGCGGGGACCACAGCCGGTGCAGCCCCTGCAGCACCAAGGTGGCGCCGTCGGCGAACAGGCGCGCCAGCTTGTCGTCGCTCACCTGGTCCGCGATCCCTGCTCCGGTGCCCGCACCCGCGGTGAAGTCGCGCTCTGGGAGAGTGCTGCCCGAGCGTGCCACCCGCAGGAAAGGCGTCCGCAGGCCACGCCGCGAGACCAGCTCGTCCACGGCCGGCTGGTCGAGCAGGTCGGCAAAGGGCCGGGGCAGGTCGACCGTCCTCGACAGCACAGCCCGTCGGCCCCACGCCTGCCCGGCGAAGTCGTCGGGGTCGCGAACCACCCGAGCCAGGCACGGGCGACGGTGGGGGCCGCCGTCGCGCGCGACCCCCACCGCCCGTCGATCAGTCAGCGGACGCCGCCGTCGGCGCCACCGTCCGCGCCACCGTCCGCGCCACCGTCCGCGCCACCGTCCGCGCCACCGTCCGCGCCACCGTCCGCGCCACCATCGGCACCGCCGTCGGCACCGCCGTCGCTCTGCCCCGGGACGCCCTGTGCCCCGCCATCTGCGGGTCCCTCGGTCTCGTCGCCCGTGGGGCGCTCGTCGCTCTCGCTCATCAGAGCCTCCAGTACCTGTCGCCGGTGCGCTGGTGCACCGGGCTGGGGCCGCCCCGGCCGGGACGGTCCCGGTCATGCTCGACCCGCTGGGCACCCACCGCAACCGTGCAGCCCTGGGTCAGGACCACAGGCAAGCGCGAGCCGGATGCCGCAGGGTCCTCGCAGGTGCCAGGATCGGGGCATGGCACACCCGCGCGCAGGACAGCCCACCCAGCCCGAGGACCTCGTCGACGTCAGCGCCCTGCTGGACGCCTACGCAGATCGCGTGCCGGATCTCGAGGACCCGGGGCAACGGGTGTCCTTCGGCACCTCGGGCCACCGCGGCAGCGCCCTCAACGGCTCCTTCAACGAGCCGCACATCGCCGCGATCACCGCCGCCATCTGCGAGTACCGCGCCGCGCAGGGCATCACCGGCCCGCTGCTGGTCGGCCGGGACACGCACGCGCTGTCAGAGCCTGCCTGGCGCACGGCGTTGGAGGTGCTGGCGGGTCACGGCGTGCCGGCCCTGGTCGACCAGCGGAACGGCTACACCCCGACACCGGCTGTCTCGCACGCCATCCTGCGTCTGAACGACGGCGGCGCCAAGACCACGGCGGGAGCCGCGGACGGCATCGTGATCACGCCGTCGCACAACCCGCCCGCGGACGGCGGCCTCAAGTACAACCCCCCGCACGGCGGCCCGGCCGGCTCCGAGGCCACCGGTTGGATCGCAGCGCGCGCCAACGAGCTGCTGGGCGACGGCCTGGACCGGCTGCCGCGGGTTCCGTTCGACCGGGCCCGCGCGCAGGTGGGCGAGTACGACTTCCTGACCCACTACGTCGACGACCTGCCCGCCGCGCTCGACATGGACGCGATCCGGGACGCCGGTGTCCGGATCGGGGCCGACCCGATGGGTGGCGCGGCAGTGGGCTACTGGGGGGAGATCGCAGAGCGGCACCGCCTCGACCTGACCGTCGTGAACCCCCGCGTCGACCCGCAGTTCTCGTTCATGACGCTGGACACCGACGGCAAGATCCGGATGGACTGCTCATCGGCGCACGCCATGGCCTCGCTGATCGGCAACAAGGACGCCTACGACATCTCCACCGGCAACGACGCCGACTCCGACCGGCACGGCATCGTCACCCCGGACGCGGGCCTGATGAACCCCAACCACTTCCTGGCCGTGGCGATCGAGTACCTCTTCGCGCACCGGCCCGGTTGGGGCCAGCACGTCGCCGTGGGCAAGACCCTGGTGTCGTCGTCGATGATCGACCGCGTCGTGGCCGACCTGGGCAGGACGCTGCTGGAGGTGCCCGTCGGCTTCAAGTGGTTCGTGCCCGGGCTGCTCGACGGCTCGGTGGGCTTCGGTGGGGAGGAGAGCGCCGGCGCCTCGTTCCTGCGCCGCGACGGCAGCGTGTGGACCACCGACAAGGACGGCATCCTGCTGGCGCTGCTGGCCGCCGAGATCCAGGCCGTCACCGGGCGCAGCCCCAGCGAGCGCTACGCCGAGCTGGCGAAAAGGTTCGGGGACAGCGTCTACGCCCGCGTGGACGCCCCGGCGAACCGCGAGCAGAAGGCCCGCCTGGCGGGGCTCTCCGCCTCCGACGTGACGGCGACCGAGCTGGCCGGAGAGCCGGTCACGGCCACGCTCACGCAGGCGCCCGGCAACGGGGCGGCCATCGGCGGGCTGAAGGTGACAACCGCGTCAGCCTGGTTCGCGGCGCGCCCGTCCGGCACGGAGGACGTGTACAAGATCTACGCGGAGTCGTTCCGCGGCCACGAGCACCTCGCCGAGGTCCAGGCTGCGGCCCGCGACGTCGTCTCAGCCGCTCTGGGCGCCTGAGCCGCCCCCTCCCACCCCGTCCCGCACTTTCGGGGGAAAGCGCCGTCCAGGTGGCGCGCGCGGGGGACTTTCGGGGGAAAGCGCCGTCCAGGTGGCGCGCGCGGGGGACTTTCGGGGGAAAGGGCCCCTCGAGAGAGCGCGCGCGACGTCAGGCGGAGCGCCGGCTCGCGGCTGTCTTCTTCTCCGCTGTCTTCTTCTCCGGCGCCTTCTTCGCGGGTGCCTTGGAGGCCGTCTTCTTCGCCGGGGTCTTCTTCGCAGCAGTCTTGGCCGGTGCCTTGGTGGCCTTCTTCGTGGGCGCCTTCTTGGCAGCTGGCTCGTCGGACGATCCTGCGTCCGCCGTCTTCGGCGCGCCCCCGCGCTTGGCCGACGCCTCGTCCACCGACCGCTGCAGCGCGGCGAGCAGGTCGATGACCTCACCCCCGCCGGTGCCCTTGGCCGGCTTCTCCGCCGGCGCCTCCGCCGTGCTCCCGCTGCTCAGCCTGGTCTCCACCAGCGCCTCGACGGCCTCGCGGTAGTTGTCGGTGAACTCCTCGGGGTCGTAGTCGCCGGTCAACGAGTCGACCAGCGAGGATGCCATCGCCACCTCCTGCGGCTTCAGCTCGGAGGAGTCGGGCAGGTTGTCGAAGTCGGGCTGGCGCACCTCGTCCGGCCACATCATCGTCTGCAGCACGATGACGTCGTCGCGCACCCGCAGCACGGCCATGGTCGAGCGCTGCCGGATGGCGACGTGCACCAGTGCCATCCGGTCGGTCTGGCCCAGCACCTCGCGCAGCAGCGCGTAGGGCTTGCGCCCACTGGTCTCCGGCGAGAGATAGTACGTCTTCTCCAGCAGGATGGGGTCGATCTGCTCGATCGGGACGAAGCGCTCGACCTCGATCTCGCGACCGCCTGCGGACGGCATGTCAGCCAGGTCCTCGTCGGTCAGGATGACCAGCTGCCCGTCCGGCGCCTCGTAGCCCTTGGCGATCTCGTCGAAGGAGACCTCCTCGCCGCACGCGGAGCAGACCCTGCGGTAGCGGATCCGACCCCCGTCGGAGCGGTGCACCTGGTGGAACGAGACGTCGTTGCTGCTGGTGGCCGTGAACATCTTCACCGGCACGTTGACCAGCCCGAACGAGACTGAGCCCTTCCACATCGCCCGCACGGCGACCACCTCCAGGACGGCGCGGGTCGGCGTGTGCGCCGATCCCCTCACGGGCAGGATGGTCCTATGTTGCCCATGCTCGCCAGTGCTAATGCCGAAGGCGCGGCGCCTCCTGCGGGCGAGAGCTGGCTGCACGAGGTGAAGTGGGACGGGATGCGGGTGCTCGCCGAGGTGCTGGACGGGACGCTGCGGCTGACCTCGCGCAACGGCAACGCGGTCTCGCTGGCCTACCCCGAGCTCGAGCGGGGAGAGCACCTGCCGGCCGACGTGCTGCTGGACGGCGAGGTGGTCGCGCTGACGGACGGGCGGCCGAGCTTCAGCGCGCTGGCGAGCCGGATGCACGTCCGGCAGAAGAGCCGGGCCAAGCAGCTGGCGGCGGCGAACCCGGTGACCTTCATGGTCTTCGACGTGCTGCGCCTGTACGGGGTGGACCTGCTGACGATGCCGCTGCAGGAGCGGCGCGGGGTGCTGGCACGGCTGGAGCTGGGTGGTCCGGACGGACCCGCCGCGCGGTGGCAGTGCCCACCCGCCTACGACGACGGCGCGACCCTGATGGCCGCCACCGCGGCGCAGGAGCTGGAAGGAGTGGTGAGCAAGCGCAGGGAGTCGGTGTACCGGCCCGGCCGACGCAGCAAGGATTGGGTGAAGAGCGCCCACCGGCGCACCCAGTCGTGCGTGGTCGTCGGCTGGAGCCCGCAGACGGGGAGCACCGCCATCGGGTCGCTGTGGGTCGCCCTGCCGGACGGCCTGGGCGGGTGGCTGCAGCTGGGTCGTGTGGGCAGCGGCGTGGCAGCGGTGATGGCTCAAGAGCTGGCCCGCCGGATCGCCCCGCTGGCCACGACCACCTGCCCGTTCGACCAGCTGCCGCCCGACCCTGACATCGCCAAGGTGCAGTGGGTGCAGCCGAAGGTCATCGTGGACGTGCGCCACCTCGGGCACAGCGAGGGCGGACGGCTGCGCCAGCCGGTGCTGCGCGGCGTCCGCTCCGACCTGGGTCTGGACGACCTGCGGCGGGAGGTGTGAACCCATGGCCGCTGCGGGAGAACGGGTCCGGGTCTTGGTCGAGGGCCAGACACTGAGCCTGACTAGCCTCGACAAGGTGCTCTACCCGGCCACCGGCACCACCAAGGCCGAGGTGCTGGACTACGTCACCAAGGTGTCCGAGCACCTGCTGGCCGAGATGGCGGACCGCCCGGTCACCCGCAAGCGCTGGGTGCACGGAACAGGTGACGCCAGCTTCTTCGAGAAGAACGCGAGCTCGGGCACGCCGTCGTGGGTGCGCACCGTGAGGCTGCCGACACCTGGCTCCACCAAGAACCGCGAGCACATCACTTTCCCGGTGATCGACTCCCTCGCCGCACTCATCTGGCACGTCAACCTCAACTCCCTCGAGCTGCACACCCCGCAGTGGAAGGTGGGCCCGCGAGGGGCTGCGAAGAAGCCTGACCGGCTGGTCGTCGACCTGGACCCTGGCCCCGGCACCGGTCTGGCCGAGTGCGCCGAGGTGGCCCTTCTGGTGCGTGAACGGCTGGACGACGCCAGCCTGCGCCCGGTGACCAGCGGCAGCAAGGGCATGCAGCTGTATTTGGACCTGCCCGGACGGGCCGACGCCGACGCCGTGCGGGAGCGCGCCAAGCAGCTGGCGGAGGGGCTGGCCCGCGACCACCCGCGCCTGGTCGTCGCCGTGATGGCGAAGAACCGGCGCACCGACCGCATCTTCCTGGACTGGAGCCAGAACTCGGCCTCCAAGACCACCATCACCCCCTGGTCGTTGCGCGGGCGCGACCAGCCCACGGTGGCGGCGCCCCGCAGCTGGGACGAGGTGGAGGACGGTGCGAACCTGCACCAGCTCCGTTACGACGAGGTGCTGGAACGGCTCGGCCGGTAGATACTCCAAGGGACTCGCCAGGCTCGCACGTGACTTCGACGTCAACATCGACTGACCTGCTCAGCAGGGCCACGGGCAACTCACTGTCACTCCTGTGTGCAAAGGCGATCGATCCGTCCGGACATCGCGACATCATGAGACGACGTTCGGCATCTGTCTATCGCGCCTCGGCTGGGCCTCTGGCCCGCCGGGTGGCGTGAGGTCGTGAGGTCGTCCGACGGCACAGTCGGACTGCGTAGGAGTCGGTCGGGCCACGATGGAGGTCGGGTCCGCCTCGCTGCAGTGGTACCAGTGACCTCCAGAAGATATTAGCATTATCAAGAAGGAGCTGAGAATGCTAATACCGCCTGCGGCCTGGGAGGCCGCATCTGCAGCCGGGCTGACGCTCACGCCGTCAGGCGATCCTCAACGCGTCTCAGTGAGCATGGCGGACACGGTCCTCGCCGACAAGAGTGGTCGGCCCCACTACATGCAGGTCAAGCGAAGCAGCGTGCCCCTCTCACCTAAGCACGTGCGAGCGACCGCGACACGACTTGCCGCGCACCGGCAACAGCAGCCCGATACAGCCACGTGGCTCCTGGTCGTCCCCGCAGCCAGCCCGCACGCGCTGGACCTCGCGCGAGCCGAAGGCATCTCCGTCATCGTTGTAGACGACGAGCATCCGGAGCAGATCACTGGCCAGATAGTGCTGCCGTTCGGCACCGTCCAGCTGGCGACTCCGAACGTCCGGTCCATCAGGGTCGCGCCTCGACCTCGCCCTGGGCGCCCTCCCTGGGGGTCGCTGGCCGTGGTGCGCCGCCTGTTGACCTACGGCGTCGCATCTCAACCCGAGCTCGTCGGGAGCATTCAACTCTCTCAGGGCCGGGTCTCGCAGATCCTGTCAGAACTCATCGCCAACGGCCTATCCGTCCGGGTCAGAAAGGAGAAGCAGTTCTTCTGGATACCACAGGACTGGGACACGTTGGCCGACTGGTGGCTAGACAAGTATCCGGGAGCAGGCGGGCTGACCACTTACTGGTACGGCTTCGACTCAGTCCATGAGCAGGCTCGGGTGGTTGCCAAGGCGCTCATGGGCAGCGAGATTCGAGCAGCCATCTCCGGAGACGTCGCGGCGGACCGGCTGGCGCCGTGGAGGCGCGCTCAGCGAGCCGTGTTGTATGCCGGCTCCGACGACCGAGTCGCACCATTACTCCAACACATGGGTCTCACACCGTCCGGTCCTGATGAGGCGACGCTTGAGCTGTCGCATCCGACTGACCCCTTCGTGTGGGACGACACCGGAACCTCTGCATACTTTGGGCTCCAGCACCGCGATGCCGATGTTCCACTGGCTGATGCCACGCAGGTGCTCTGGGACGTCAAGCGTTCGACAGGTAGTGATGTCGACCAAGCGGTAGACGTGCTCCGACGGAAATTGCGTGAACGCTCGCACCGCAGAGCAGACGAACGCCTATGAAGGAACAGAGACCCATCACGCTGCCGTCTACCGGACGGGCCGCAGACGCTGCCTACCTCGCCGCCGCAGATGTCGCCGCCATCGCCACCCAGATGCAGGCGGAGTATCGGCTGATCGGCGGCCTTGCCGTTACGCTGCTCACGGTGGTTCACGGCGTCGACCACCTTGTGCCAGGCCGCGAGACAGCCGACGCAGACTTTGGCGCCGACCACCAGGTGATCGGCGACCCTGGTCTGTCCATCGCCCTGACGGAGAGGGGGTACGAACGCGCAGCCGGCAACCGTTTCCGCCGGATTCGCACGGCTGGGACGGACACGGACCCTGCGGAGCCTCTCGAACTGGTCGTGGACGTGCTGGCGCCCTCGTACGAAGGCCGCCTTCGCACCAATCGCCCCTATGGAACCCTTGTCGTGGACGAAATTCCCGGGCTCGCGGTGGCGCTTGCGCGAACTGGGCTCGAGATCACGGCCAAAGTCCAGTTGACGGACAGGTCCGAGCTGACCAGTGACTTGGTGATCCCTGACGCTGTGTCGGCACTGATTCTCAAGGCGTACGCTTATCGAGACCGGCTCTCCGACCGAGACGCGGTTGACATCTGGCGGCTGCTTGAGGCCGCCCACGCTGCGGGCGTGACCGCCGAGACCTGGCCAAGGGGTGCCGCAGCGACCACCGCCGCCGCGGTGCTCCACCAGTTCTTCGGAAGACCCGGCGCCCCCGGGCTCCAGCGACTCGGTGGCCAGGCCCTAGACAGAACGCGAGTGGTTGCGCTTGTGGCGCGCTTGGTGAGGTAGCGCCACTACTGGCGGGAGCAGTCTCCTAGTCGGGCGGGTCGACGGCCCCGGTGGACGAACCCGCTCCGGTCTGCGGCTCGGCCTCGGGTCCATCGTTCGACGGCCCTTCCTTCGCAGACTCGTCCTCGGAGCCGCCCACCCCGAACGGGTCGTTGACGTCCATGTCGGGGTCAGGCTCCGACGGGGCGACGTCGTCGCCGGGGAAGCCGTCGTTCGATGGCATCGCCACGCTCTGGTCGATGTCCGCCGCAGCGTCCGCCTTGGTCGTCTCGTCGCTCTCACTCATCTGCGTCTCCTTGGCTCACCGGCATGGATGTTGCGTCGCCTGCTGACATGCTTGACCTGACCTGCCGACCACGCCACCCGGAGGCACCGTGACCAGCCTGCCAAGCGCAACCTACGACGTCGCGTCCGTCCGAGCCCAGTTCCCCGCGCTGGAAGAGGGCGCCGCGCACTTCGACGGCCCGGGCGGGACCCAGGTGCCGGTGCAGGTCGCGGAGGCGGTGGCGCGCACGCTCACCTCGGCCATCTCCAACCGCAGCCCCCTCACCACGGCCTCGCGCCGCGCCGAGGAGGTGGTCCAGGAGTGTCGCCAGGCCCTGGCCGACCTGCTCGGCACCGGTCCGGAGCAGATCGCCTTCGGCCGCAGCGCGACCCAGCTGACGTACTCGCTGGCCACGACGCTGTCCCGTCGCTGGGGCGCCGGGGACGAGGTGGTCGTCACCCGGCTGGACCACGACGCGAACATCCGACCGTGGGTGCAGGCGGCCGAGGCCGCCGGAGCCACCGTGCGATGGGCCGAGTTCGACCGGGACACAGGAGAGCTGAGACTCGAGCACGTGCAGGCGGTGATCGGGGACCAGACCCGGCTGGTGGCGCTGACCGGAGCCAGCAACCTGCTCGGGACGTGCCCGGACGTGCCCGCGATCAGTGCGGCCGTACATGAGCTGGGAGCGCTGGTGTGCGTGGACGCCGTGCACCTGGCCCCGCACGCGGTGATCAGCCTGCAGGACCTGGGCGCCGACCTGCTGACCTGCTCGCCGTACAAGTTCCTCGGCCCGCACTGCGGCGTGCTGGCAGGCGACCAGGCGCTGCTGGAGGACCTCCACCCCGACAAGCTGCTGCCCTCCAGCGACGACGTGCCCGAGCGGTTCGAGCTCGGCACGCTGCCGTACGAGCTGATGGCCGGGACCACCGCGGCGGTCGACGTGTTGGCCGGCCTGGCCCCCGGCGCCGCCGCGCAGGGCACCCGCCGCGAGCGCCTCGTCGCGTCCATGACGGCACTGGCGGAGCACGAGGACGCCCTGGTACAGCGCTTGGACGAGGGCCTGCAGCGACTGCCCGGTGTGACCTCCTACGGCAGCGCCGCGCGGCGTACGCCCACCAGGCTGTTCGACGTGGCGGGGCGAACCGGTCAGGAGGTCGCGTCCGCCCTGGCGGCCGAGGGAGTCAACGCGCCGGCCGGCAGCTTCTACGCCCTGGAGGCGTCGCGGTGGCTCGGGCTCGGCGACACGGGGGCCGTGCGTGCCGGGATGGCGCCCTACACCGACGAGGAGGATGTGGACCGCCTGCTCGCCGGCGTCCGGCGTCTGTGCTGACCGCGCCGGGGCGCAGGTCTCGCAGCGGAGCCGTAGCGTGGCCGGATGCCAACCCTCACGCGCACCGTCAGGACGCACCAGCCGATGAACAAGGTCTTCGCCTACCTGTCCGACTTCTCGAACGCCGAGCAGTGGGACCCGGGCACCCTCACCTGCCGGCGGACGCAGGGCGACGGCGGTGTCGGGTCGGTGTACCAGAACACCTCCCGCTTCCTGGGCCGCCAGACCCGGCTCGAGTACACCGTGCTCGCGCTCGAGCCGGACCGGCTGATCCAGCTGCGTGGCCTGAACAAGACGGTGACCTCGACGGACACCATGGAGCTCACCCGCCACGGCGACGGCACGGAGGTGACGTACACCGCCGAGTTCGAGTTCTCGGGGGTGGCGAGGTACATCGCGCCGCTGCTCGGGCCGGCCCTGAACAAGCTGGGCGACGGGGCGGAGCAGGGGCTGCTGCGCGAGCTCGCCCGGCTCTGAAGGACGAGCAACCGCGGCTCAGGTCGGCGGACGGCGTCCTGATCGGCGCAGACCCGTGTACACCAAGAAGGCGCCGATCAGGGCGGAGAGGATCCCGAGCACCAGCCACAGCTGCTGGCCGGTCATGGGGCTGCCCTCCAGCAGCCCCACCCCCTGCAGCACCCACACGAGGCCGATGACGAGCATGAGCGCACCTAGGAAGAGCGGCACCTTCTTCATGCCCCAACCGTATGCTTTGCCGTGTGGCAGGCAACGGGGGGCACGCTGGACATCGTGGTAGGCGCAGAGGTGTTCTGGCTCTCGTATGGGTGCTGCTGGCCGGTCTGGCCACGACGCCCCCGGCCGTCGGTCAGGCGGGCACTCAGCCGACGCAGAGCCCCAAGCCCGAGGCGCTGCTGCTCATCGTGGACTTCTCCGGGTCGATGCTGGAGCCCGACGGCTCGGGCTCGACCCGGCTGGCTGCTGCCAAGCAGGCGCTCGCAACGATCATCCCCGCCCTGCCCGACGACCTCGATGTCGGTCTTCGGGTCTACGGGCACAGGGTGCCGAGCCAGGACAAAGCCGCCGCCTGCCAGGACACCGAGCTCGTCGTGCCTATCGGCCCGCTGGACAAGGGCGCGCTGAACGCCACCGTGCAGGGTCTCGACGCGTTGGGTGAGACCCCCATCGGGCTCTCGCTGCAGAAGGCCGCGGAGGCCTGCCGAAGGACAAGCCGAGCACGATCATCCTGGTCTCGGACGGAGCGGACGAGTGCTTCCCGGATCTGGGCCCGGACCCGTGCCAGGTGACCAAGGACCTCGTGGCTTCAGGGATCGACCTCAAGCTCGAGACCATCGGGCTGCAGGTGGAGCCGAACGGCAGGAAGCAGCTCGAGTGCATGGCGCGGGACGGCGGCGGCGAGTTCACCTCGGTGCAGGACGCCGGCCTGCTGGCGGATGCGTTGGCAGCAGCCCGCACCCGCGCCCAGCAAGGACAGCACCGGCTCCCGGGCGGGTGGACGTCCCTGGCCGGTCCACACCAGGCCCGTCACTGCGCTGAAGCGCAACTCGCCGCGCCGGTAGCAGTACCTCTCGCCCGGCAGCGGATCGGTGTGCTGGGGGTGGTCGGCCGTCAGGACGAGGTCCAGCATGAGGTGGACCCTGCCGGGGCGCACCTCGATGTCCAAGACGTAGCTGTCCTCCAGGTAGAGGTGCTCCAGACCTGGCAGGTCTGGGTAGGGGCGGATCACGGGGTTCAGCCGCCCAGCCGCCGTGCCAGGCCGGTCGCGCGCAGGGCCGGCCGGTCCACCGCTGCCCGGACCGCCTGCTCCGAGCCGATCAGCCGCACGCGGTCCTTGGCCCGGGTGACACCGGTGTACAGGGTCTCCCGGGTGGCCAGCGGGGAGTCGGCGGTGGGCAGCACCAGGGTGACGGCGGAGAACTGCGAGCCCTGGCTGCGGTGCACGGTCATCGCGTGCAGACCCACCACGTCGGACAGGCGCCCGAGCGGCACCTCCTGGACCTCGCCGCCGCGGGGGAAGGCAGCGACCAGCTCCTCGGAGCCGCTGCGTGCGACCACCACGCCGGTGTCGCCGTTCCACAGCCCGTTGTCGTAGTCGTTGCTGGTGACCAGCAGCGGCATGCCCGGGTAGCGGCCGTCGCGGCGCGGGGCCACCGCCGGGTCGTCGGCGAGCACCCACCGCTGTGCCAGCGCGGTCCAGTACGTCACCCCGCGCAGCCCGCGGCGGTGCCCGCACAGCAGCCGGTGCTGCTCCAGAGCCAGCAGCGCGGTCCGGGAGTCCCCGACTCGAGCCGCGTCCAGCAGGTCCCTGGCCACCGCGAGAACCTCCTCGCGGACCACCGCCAGCACCTCAGCGGGGACCAGCGCGTCATCGCCCACCTCGTGCCAGCTCAGCTCCTCGTCCCCCGCCCGGATCAGGTCCAGCACCTCCTCGGCGTCCCCGGCGCGGATCGCCTGGGCGAGCACGTCGATCCGTCCGCCGCTGGAGTAGCGGTGCACCGTGTGCAGCATGGCGACCCCGTCCCGCACGCCCGGTTCGGCGGTCTCGGCGCCGGCACCTGCGTCCCCGACGTCGGACGGTACGGCGACGCCCAGCCTGCTCGTCATGGCCGGGGAACGGGCGCCGGTCCAGCGCGGTCCCACCAGGTCGGCCAGGACCGCCCCCGCCTCGACGGAGGCCAGCTGGTCCGGGTCGCCCACCAGGATGAGCCGTGCCTGCGGACGCAGGGCCCGGAGCAGCCGCGCGAACATGGTGAGCGGCACCATCGACGCCTCGTCCACCACCACGACGTCGTGCAGCAGCCGGTTCCCTTCGTGGTGCCAGAAGGTGGCGGCGCCCCTGCGCGCGCCGAGCAGCCGGTGCAGGGTCGAGGACGTCAGCCCGCCGAGCAGTGCGCGGTCCTGCGCCGTCAAGGTGCTGCCGGTGCTGGTGGCTGCCTCCTGGACGGCCTCCTGCAGCCGCGCGGCGGCCTTGCCCGTCGGCGCGGCCAGGGCGATCCGGATCGGCCGGGAGCTCCCGTCGCGGCCGGCTCCGGCAGCGAGCTCTCCGAGCGCGGCAATGACCCTGGCGACCGTGGTGGTCTTGCCGGTCCCCGGCCCGCCGGCCAGCACGGCCACCGGCGCCAGCACGCAGACGGCGGCCGCGAGCCGCTGGTCGTGCTCCTCGGTACCCGGCCACAGTCGCGCCAGCACCGTCCGCAGCGCCTCCAGGTCCGTCTCCGGCAGGACGGCAGAGCGGCGGGTGAGGTCGCTGGCGACGCTCGTCTCCATCTGCCAGTAGCGGTCCAGCCAGATCGCGCCCTGCCACAGCTGCAGCGGCCGGCTCCCGCCCTGGCCTGACGTGTCCGGGGCCGGCCCGTCCTGCACCTGCGCGTCCTGCACCCGGACCAGGGGGCTGCGAGCCAGCGCCTGCAGCCACTGCCCGGGTTCGGGCCAGGGCAGTCCCGCGGCTGCCGGAACCACATCGACCGCGTCGTCGGGCGTGCGGCCGTCGAGCGTCAAGCCGTCGAAAGACTCTGCGTCGTCCGCGGTGATGGACGTGCTCGCCTGTGCGACAGCGAGCATCACCGAACCGTGGCGCACCCCTCGCACCGCCAGAGCAGCGGCCAGCAGCACCCTCTCGTCGAGCTCACCTGCGAGCACCCCGAGCCGCTGGGCGACGTGCACGTCTGCGGCGCGCAGCACCCCGGCCTGGTTGAACGCCTGCAGCAGTCCGGTGGCGCGCAGGGCCAGCCGGGCGTCATAGCTGGTCATGAGCCGTTCCCGGCCAGCAGGTCCGACAGGGCTACCACGAGTGCGGCGGGCGGCTTCCAGGCCCACACCCCCGGCACCTCACCCGCGGCGTCCGCGCCGACCTGCGGCCCGCACATCCCGCGCAGGAACAGGTACAGCACCCCGCCCAGGTGCCGGGCCGGGTCGTAGCCGGGCTGGCGCCAGCGCAGGAACCGGTGCAGCGCAACGCAGTACAGCAACGCCTGCAGCGGGTAGTGCGCCGCCAGCACGGCCTCGTCCAGAGCCTGCCGGCGGTAGTGCCAGGCCGTCAGCGCGGCGCCCCGCTCGGCCAACCGGTTCGTCTTGTGGTCGACCACCACGTAGCGCGGATCGGTCGGCGAACCCACGCGGACCACTACGTCCAGCGAGCCCGTGAGGTACCCACGCAGGGGCTGGTCGCGCAGCAGGGCGGACTCCAGATCGCCGGCGTACCCACGGACGGGGTCACCCTCAGGCAGGTGCTCGCGCAGCAGCGACGCCAGCCGGCCCAGCAGCAGGACCCGGCTCCCCGGGTCGTCGTCCCCACCGCACAGCGGCAGCTCGAAGTCCAGCTCTACCAGCCGGTTCCGCGGCGTGATCTGCCGGAAAGCCAGCCCATCGGCCAGCGGCCCGAGACTGGTCGAGACGGCCGGCAGCAGCGCGTCGGCGAGGTCCTCGGCGCTGAGAGCACCGCCACGCCAACGCAGCTGGCCCTCGGCCGCCGCCCTCAGCTGTTCGAGCGGGTCGCCGGCGCTGAGGTCGGCTCCCTCCAGGACGGCGTGCACCAAGGTGCCAAAGGCAGCGCCCGCCGGCAGGTCGGCCATCGGCGAAGGGACCTGCAGCAGTGCGGCATCCTCGGGCTGCGCCCCCTGCTCGAGCTCTGCCCCGGGCTCCACGTCTTCCTCGTCGTCCTTGACGGGGACCTGGGGCTCCGAACCGACCACCGCCGGGGAGTCGTGGACGTCGCGGGTGAGCCCGCTGTAGGAGGTCCTGCGCCACGCCAGGTCGATGGCACGGTCAAAGGACGCGGCAGACAGCTCCGGCGCCACGCCCGGCTCCGGCGCCTCGACCGGGCTCCCCGGTGCACCCACCGTCTCGACGCAGACCCCTGGTCCCCCGCAAACGATCTGCTCCAGCCGCTCGCGCGCCTCCCGGTCGCCGGGCACCGCCAGGTTGGTCGCGATGCCGCTGGCGGGTCCATCGGTGAACAGCAGCCGGTGCAGCGGGCCGCGCCGGGTGTTCTCGGTGGGCACCCACCACAGCACCAGCCGCGAGATCGCCCGGGTCGCAGCGACGTACAGCAACCGCAGCTCCTCGCCGCCCTCGTCGACATCCTCCTCCAGGCAGACGCTGTCGTAACCGGTGGAACCCTGCCCGCCGATGTGCAGGGTGCGCCGGCCCTGCCCGTCGTGCCCCGAGGGCGTGCGCTCGCCCTTGGGCCGGGACATCCCGTCCCAGGCGAACGGCACCAGCACCACCGGGAACTCCAGCCCCTTGCTGGTGTGCACCGTGGCCACCTGCACCGCGGCCGCGTCGGTGTCGAGCCGGCGCGACCTCTCCGCGTCCGGGTCGACCGCTGCCTCGGTGACGCGCTCGCGCAACCAGGTGATCAGCCCCGCCAGCCCGAGCTGGTCGTCCAGCGCCGCCGCGTGCAGGCTCTCGGCGACGTGGCGCAGGTCGGTCAGCAGCCGTTCCCCGTCGGTGCGGCAGAGCAGCCTGGCGGCGAGCCGCTGCTGCTCGCCGATGGCCGCGAACATGGCAGCGACGCCGTGCTCGGCGAGCAGGTGCGCCCAGTCCCGCACCCGCTCGCCGAGGGCATCGGTGCCGGCGCTGCCGCGCGCGTCGACCTCGGCGGCGGTCCAGCCGAGCAGGGCGGTCAGGGCCGCGCGGCGGACACGCCCGGCGCGGTGCGGCTGCTCCACCGCCTCCAGCAGGAGCAGCCAGTCCAGGGCCGCGGCGGTGTCGAAGACGCTGTGCGTGCCGGTGAGCACGCACGAGATCCCCGCGCGCAGCAGCGCCTCGCGCACGGCGGTGGCCTGCTTGCCGGTCCGCACCAGGACGGCGATGTCGGCTGCCTGCAGCGGCCGTTCCGGCTCGCCGTCGCGGCCCCGCACCGTGATCCCGGCCGCCAGGGTGGCCCCGACCTGGATGGCCACGTCCGAGGCCACGGCCCGCCTGGCGGCATCGACCTGCACCAGTCCGCTGCGCACCTGCTCCAGCCCTTCTCGGCGCAGCTGGCGGAGCCGGACGGGGGTGCTGTCCGGTGCAGGTCCCAGCAGCGCGGTCTTGTGGCCCGGCTGCACCGGCCGGACGACGATCTCGGGGTCGCCGAGTGCCGCACCACGCATCAGGGTCTGGAGTCCCTGCAGCAGGTGCGGGTCGCTGCGCCAGCTGGTGTCCAGGGTGGCCCGGTGGTCGGCCAGCCGCGCCGCTGCCAGGTAGGCCCGCACGTCCGCGCCACGGAACGCGTAGATGGCCTGCTTGGGGTCGCCGATGACGATCAACGTCGCGGAGCCGTGGAAGGCGAGCCGCAGCAGCTCCCACTGGACCGGGTCGGTGTCCTGGAACTCGTCCACCAGGACGATGCGGAACCGCTCCTGCAACCGTGCCCGCGCGACGGGTCCGCTCACCGGGTCGACCAGCGCGTCGCGGACCCGCGTCAGCAGGTCGTCGAACCCCAGCACCTGCTGGGCCCGCTTGCGCCGCTCCACCTCGCGCCGCACGCCGGTCGCGAAGCGCACCCGCAGGGCTGCGGGCGACCCCTCCTTCTCGGCGGCCACCTCGGGCAGCAGGACCGACTGGCCGTGCCGCACCACGGTGCGGGCCAGGGCGAGGGACTGCTGGTGGTCCAGCCCGAGCGGCGGGGAGCCCGGCAGGGTGGCGTGCCGCAGGAACAAGTCGGCGCAGACCTGCGCCACCAGGTCGTCCAGCGACTCCACCAGCGAGGTGCCCGCGTCCAGGTCTGCCGCCACCCCCAGCCCACGCAGCACCTGCTGGCAGAACTCGTGCGTGGTGGCCACGGTGGCCGCGTCGAAACCGGCCAGTGCCGTGACCAGCCGCTGCCGCCGCAGCCGGACCTCGTCGTCAGTGCCCTGCGCCAGGTGCTCGACGACGGGGTCGCTGCAGTTCCGGGCGGTGACCGGGTCGGCGAGCTCGTCGCGCACGCTGAGCAGCCGTTCTCGGACCCGTGCACGCAGCTCGCCGGTGGCCGCGCGGCCGAACGTCACGGCGAGCACCTGGTCGAGCCGGGCCACCCCTTCGGCGACGTAGCGGGTGACGAGCCCGGCGATGGTGTAGGTCTTGCCCGTCCCGGCACTGGCCTCCAGCACCCACGTCCCGGTAGGCAGCGGCGCGCGCAGATCCATCGGCACCGGCTCACGGGGCACCGGCTCACCCTTCTCAGGGGCGCTCACAGCGGCCTCTCATGGTCCAGCAGCGGCCACCAGATGCTGCAGGCCAGGGCGCCAAAGGCACTGGGCTCCTTGGCGTGCAGCGCGTCCACGTCCCACGGCAGACCGTCCGGAGGCTGCCACCGCAGCAGCGTCTCCAGCGGAGCCGTCCCGCCCCACACGCGTTGGTTGTCCGGATCCTGGTCGTCGCGCGGAAAGCCGAAGCCGCTGGTCCACTCCCTGCCTGCCGCGTCGACGGCGCGGGGCGCAGCCATCCCCTGGTGCCGGCTCTCCGCGTAGGCGGCCGCCGGAGCCAGCGGCGCCGGCAGGGGTGTGCGCAGACCGACGTCGCGCAGGGTGACGAGCTCGCAGAGCAACGTGCGAGCGTAGGTGGGAGCCACCGGGCCCAGACCCATGACCGCCGGCTGGCCCGGACGCCTGCCCTGACCGACCACGACGGCCCTCCACTCCTCGTCCGGGGCCGAGGCAGACAGCGCGAGCAGCTCGATCCAGGCCCGCATCCGCTGCTTGGCCTTGATCTTGGAGTAGGTCACGGTGATCGCCAGCCGGCCGCGGATGTCGCGCACCGACCCCACCAGCCGGACGTCGCCGCGGGCCAGGCCCAGCACGGCATCGACGTCGACGTTGCGTGCCGGCTCGGTCAACCAGGGCTGGGCGACGTCGACCAGCCCCTCGGCCTTCTGCCCGACCTCGGTGAGGAGCCCGTCGCCCAGGGGCGGTGGCGGCAGCTCGCCGCGCGCCTGCTCGACGGCCCGGACGTCGCCCACGGACGTCCCGTGCAGGCGCGCCGCCAGGACCCTGTCTCCCACCTGCCACTTCTGCAGCGCGTCCAGCTCGATCGGCAGCTCGTCCTGCGGCTGCTCATCGCGGGCCGGCGCCGCCAGCTCCAGCCGCTGGCGCGCAAAGGCCTTGGCCGGGTGCAGCCAGAAGTCCACCAGCCGGCTCAGGTCCAGGACATCGGGCTCCTCGGCCGGCGGAGGGAGGGCCTGCGTCAGGAAGGGAGCCGGCGGAACCCGTTCTGCGGTGGCCGAGATCGCACCGGAGAGGGCGGAGACGTCGAACGAGAAGGGCTGCGGGCGACCGAGTGCGCCCTCGACGAAGTTACGAGGATCGAAGGGCTGCAACGGGTGCCACACCACCACCGCCTCGCGGACGGGCCCTCCGTCCGCGGTTCTGGCGGTCGCGTCCAGGGCGTCGAGCAGCTCACCGAGCGGGACGGCCGGTGGAAGCCGCGCCCCCGTCCGCACGTCCGCACCGGCGTAGGTGATGACCAGGTGCCCACCCGTAGCCATCAGGGCGTCCAGGAGGAGCTGGCGGTCCTCGCTGCGGGGATCCCGCTCGCCCAGCTGCGGGTCGCGAGCCAGCAGGTCGTCGCCGTCCGGGGAGCTGCGCCGGGGGAAGGCACCGTCGTCCAGGCCCAGCAGGCAGACCACGCGGTGCGGCACCGAGCGCATCGGCACCAGGGTGCAGACGGTGATGCTCCCGGTGCGGAAGCTGGAACGGGTGGGCCGTCCCTGCAGCTGCTGCTCCAGCAGCGAGCGCACGTCCCCTAACGAGAGCTCGACGAGCGAGCCGGCGGCGGCCTCGCGCACCTGTGCCAGCTCCGCGCGCAGCTGCACGAGCTGCCAGGCACCATCGGGCGGGACGTCGGCCAGCAGGAGCGCCGACTCCTCCAGCGCGTCCAGCCACCGGTCCGCAGAGCCGGTGCCGCCCAGCAGCCGGACCACGGCGTCCAGGCGGTCGAGCAGCTCGGCCAGCCGGCCCGCCAGGTCGACGTCGGCGGAGTCCACACCCTCCAGCGGCAGCGTGCCGCCCAGCAGCCCACCGCTCATCGCCACACCGGTCAGCAGCCGGTCCAGTGCCGCCCGCCAGGTGCCCTGGGCCAGGCGCTGCATCTGCCAGCCGCCGCGGTGCTCCGCCGACAGGCCCCAGTGCGCGCCTGTCGACACCGTCCAGGCACGCAGCTGTTCCATGTCGTCCTCGCCCAGGCCGAAGCGCAGCCGGACCGGTGCGGCGCCGACCAGGTCCAGCACCTGCGAGGCGGTGACGCGGCTGCCTGCCAGGTCCACCAGTGCCGCCAGCACGCCCAGCAACGGGTTGACCTGGCGTGGCGACCGGTCCGCCAGCCGCACCCGCAACCTCCCGCCCGGGTGGCTGTCGGTCCCGAACACCGCCGCGACGAGGGGGGCGTAGGTCTCCACGTCCGGGCACATGACCAGCACGTCGCGCGGTTCCAAGGTGGAGTCGTCGGCGAGCAGCCCGAGCACCACCTCGCGCAGCACCTCGACCTGGCGGGCCCTGCCATGGCACGCGTGCACCTGGACGGAGCGGTCGTCGGGGTGGATCACGTGCGGCTCTTCGTGGGCCCGGTCTTGCCGCAGGTCGTCCTGGAGCCGGGCCAGCAGAGTCTGCGCGGGCGGTGCCGCCCCCGCGTGGTGGACGTCCGGGTGCCCGGGCGCCAGGGCGGCCAGCCGGAGCTGCAGCTCGCGGACGTCCCTGGACAGGGACGCCAGCAGGGGGTTTGCGGAGACGCCGTCCAGCTGCGTGCTCTGGGCGCGGCGCGGACCCGAGACCTTGTGGTGCTGCAGGGACTTCCACAGCGCAGGGCTGGCGTGGTTCAGCCACAGGTGCACGTCCCGGTGCTCGGCCAGGGTGGCGAGCACCTGCAGCCGGGCCGTGCCCAGGCGGCTGACGCCGTACAGGCTCAGGCGCTGCGGCAGCCCGACCCGGTCAGGGTGCTCGCGCAGGGCCTGGCACGCCTCGTCCAGCAGCTCGGCCGGGCTGCGCCCACCGATCCGCAGCCGCAGCCGGCGCCAGAGCAGCGGCTGCCAGAGCAGGTCCGGTGGCACGTCCGCGTCGTCGCCGGCCGCCCAGGCCCGCACCATGGCCGGGCGGTTGGCGGCGTAGGTGCCGAACAGGACGGCCAGTCGGCGGGCCACGGCGTACCGGCGGCCGCTCGAGGCGCTGCCGTCCGGGCGCAGGTGGTGGCGCAGCACGGCCAGCGGGTCGTCGCGGCGGCCGGCCGGCTCGTCCGTCAGCTCGTCCGTCAGCTCGTCCAGCACGTCGATCAGCGGCCAAACGGTGCGGTCCGGGTGCCAGCGCTGCACCGATTCTGCGTGCTCGGTGCTGACGGACGACAGCGCGTCGTCCAGCAGGTTCCCCGGGCGAGGGAAGAGCACGTTGGCGCACACTCCGTCGCCGCGCCCCCGGGCACCGAGGTCGTGGGACAGCCGCTGCGCCAGCCACCGCTCGATGCCCTGGGCCGGGACGGCCACGACCTCCGCGGCGAACGGGTCCGTCACCGGCTCAGCCAGCAGCCGGGCCAGCGCGCCGACCAGGGCGGTGCCTGACTCGGACCGGTGGGTGTGCAGCATCGCCCCGGAGTCTGGCAGCAGCGCGACCTCCGGACAACGGGGGCTCCGGACGATGTGCGCCGGACCCTCCCGGCGAGGTATCTATGTGGAGTGGCAATCATCCGAGAGCGGCTGACCCCTGTGCCTGGCGGGCTGGTGCGGTCCCTGGAGACCGGCCCCGACCAGCCCGACCGCGTGGTCGTCGTCCCTGGCCTCGGCCTCGTGGGGTACCTCGTCCCGCTGGCTCGCGACCTGGCCCGCCGGGGGCTGGCGTGCTCGATCCTGGACGTCCCCGGCTTCGGTTCCCGGCTGCCGCTGGTCTGCGCCCCGACCATCGCGGGCAGCGCCGGGGTCGTCAGCGACTGGCTGCGCGAGCAGCCGCCCGGCCGCATCCTCCTGGTCGGTCACTCCACCGGCGCGCAGAACGCTCTGGGAGCGGCCCTGAACGTGCAGGACGACAGGACGCTCGAGGCTCTCGTGCTCGCAGGCCCCACCTTCGTGCCTGCTCAGCGCCGGGCGCTGCGGCTCGCGGCAGCCGCTGGCACCGCCTACGGCCACGACTCCCCCGGCCAGCTCCTGGTCCTGCGGGACCTCCGGCGAGGGCACCGTCACGTCGCCCACCTGATCCGGAACGGCATGCAGGACGCACCCGAGGAGGCGCTGCGGAGGCTGCGGGCTCCGCTGCTGCTGACCGCCGGTCGGCACGACTCGTTCGCCCCGCAGAGGTGGCTGGGCGTCCTGGCCGCACAGACGGTGGACAACCCCTGGCCGGCGCGCGTGGTCAGCCTGCCCGGCTCGCACAACACCCCTTACACGCACGCGGGGGTGCTGGCAGCTCTTCTCAGCTGCGTGTGGGAGGGACGGCTGCGCGTCTCAGCCGGTGCCGTCCGGGATCAGCTGCACGACCTGGCCTCGCTCGACCGTGCGCAAGGCGCCGGGTAGCGCGCGGCGGCGCCACTCAGCCTCGAAGTCGGACCGGGGAGAGCGGAAGACGGGGTAGTCGTCGAAGTGCACCGGGACCGTCACGCGCGGCTCCAGCAGCTCGACCAGATCAGCGCCCTGCCGGCCGTCCATCGTGACCAGCAGCCCGGCGACCCTGGTCCCACCCAGGTGCAGGACCGCCGCGTCCAGCGGACCCAACCGTTCCACCACCTGACGCAGCCACGGACGACGCAGCGTGTCACCGCTGATGTACATCCGGAACAGCGGCTTCCCGGGCCTGGTCAGCTCGAGCACGGAGCCCATCACCGGCGGGAGGACGTGCCGAACCGGCCCGGGCCCGTGGACGCCCGGGACGGAGGTCACGCGGACCGTGGTGCCGCCGCGGGTCAGCTCGCGGGCGTGCCACTGCTCCATGCCCAAGGACTCGGCGAAACCCCAAGACCGCAGCCGCTTCGCGGCGTGCGGCGTCGTCAGCACCGGCAGGTCCTTGGCCAGCTCCTTGCGCGCCACCCGGTCGAAGTGGTCTCCGTGCAGGTGCGAGAGGAGCACCGCGTCCAGGGGCGGCAGGTCCCGGGGCTGCGCGGACGGCTCCGTGCGCCGGCGCGAGGTCAGGCCGTAGCCCAGGTGGGCCCGTTCGCCCCGGTGCAGGAAGTTGGGATCGGTCAGCAGCGTGACCTCTCCCAGCCGCAGCACCGTCGTCGCGGTACCGATGAACTCGAGCGTCGTCACATCCGCCTCGTCTCCAGCGCCTCCGTCGGGCACAGGTGGCCCATACCCCGGTCCCGGTCCGCCACACCCTTCGACAAACCGCGACCCGACGCCCCGATCGGTCCAGGCGCCTTGTCCCATAGTTTGGTTAGCCTTACCTGATCCTCTATGCTCAGCCGGTGCCGTCCGTCCCCACCCCTGTCACCACCCGAGGTGTCGGCTTCGTAGACCGGCTGGCCTCGTTCCAGGACGCGATCGCGGTCGTCACCGCTGACCGGCGGGCTGTCACCTTCCGCGAGCTGGCCGCCGCCGTGGACGACCTCGCCGTCCGCCTGGGCACCGGGCGCCGGCTGGTGCTCGTCGCGGCCCGCAACGACCTCGACTCCCTGGTCGCGTACCTGGCATGCCTGTCGGGTGGGCACCCGGTGCTGCTCGTCCCCGGTGCCAGCACCTCGGCGATCGTCTCGCTCACCCGCGCCTACGACCCCGACGTCGTGCTGGACGGGGCCGACCTCACCGAGCGACGGGAGGGGACGGTGCACGAGCTGCACGAGGACCTGGCCCTGCTGCTGAGCACGTCCGGCTCCACCGGGTCGCCCAAGCTGGTACGCCTCTCGCACGAGAACCTGCAGGCCAACGCGGAGTCGATCGCGACGTACCTGGACATCCGCCAGAGCGACCGCGGGGCCACGACCCTACCGATGTCGTACTGCTACGGCCTGTCCGTGATCAACAGCCACCTGCTGCGCGGCGCGGGCCTGCTGCTGACGGAGCTGTCGGTGGTGGACTCCTGCTTCTGGGACCTCTTCCGCGCCGAGCGGGCCACGACCTTCGCCGGGGTCCCGCACACCTTCGAGCTGCTCGACCGCGCCGGGTTCTCCGAGATGGACCTGCCGCACCTGCGCTACGTGACCCAGGCGGGTGGCCGCCTCGCGCCCGCCCGGGTACGCCAGCTCGCCGAGCTGGGCCTGCGCAACGGCTGGGACCTGTTCGTCATGTACGGGCAGACCGAGGCGACCGCCCGGATGGCCTATCTCCCACCAGATCTGGCCCGAGCTCACCCCGGCGCGATCGGCCTGCCGGTCCCTGGCGGGTCCTTGTCGCTGCGGCCTGTCGACCCGCAGGAGACGGGCGATCCGGGCGTCGGCGAGCTCGTCTACCGCGGGCCCAACGTGATGCTGGGGTACGCGCTCTCCCCGGCCGACCTGGCGCTGGGCCGGGTGCAGCACGAGCTGGCCACCGGGGACCTGGCCCGCGAGACGGCGCAGGGGCTGTACGAGGTCGTCGGCCGGCGCAGCGGCTTCCTCAAGGTGGTCGGGCTGCGCGTCAGCCTGCCGCAGGTCGAGGAGCTCTTCGCCGACCTGGGCATGAGCGTGTGCTGCACCGGCGAGGACGACAGGCTGGTGATAGCCGTCGAGGGCGGCCAGGAACCGGCCATGGTGCGCACGCTGGCCGCGACCGAGCTGCGGCTTCCCGCCGGCTCGGTGCAGGCGATCTCCGTCCCCGCACTGCCGCGGACCGCCGCCGGCAAGCCCGATCTGGCGGCCGTGCGCCGCCTGGCCTCCGAGCAGGCGGCCGAGGATGAGCGGCAGCAGGTGTGGCGCGGGCGCGACCTGGCCCGGGAGCAGGCCTCGCAGGCACCGACCGTCGACGCGCTCAGGCGCCTCTACGCCGACCGCCTCGAGGTCCCGCACGTGAGCAAGGACGACTCCTTCGTCAGCCTCGGCGGCGACTCGCTGTCCTACGTGGCCGTCTCCCTCGATCTGGAGCGGCTGCTCGGACACCTGCCTCGCAGCTGGCACAGCACGGCGCTGCGCGACCTCGTTCCCACCAGGACGGTGCGCCACCGCCTGGGCCGGGCGGTGGAGACCAGCGTGGCGCTGCGGGCGCTGGCCATCGTGCTGGTCGTCGGCACCCACGCGCAGCTGCTCGACCTGACGGGCAGCGCGCACGTGCTCCTGGCCGTCGCCGGCTTCAACTTCGCCCGCTTCCAGCTGACGGACGACCCCCGCGCGCAGCGTCTGCGCCACCAGGTCAGGAGCATCGCCCGAGTCGCTCTGCCGAGCATGGCCTGGATCGGCGGGGCGTACCTGCTGACCACGAGCTACCAGCTGCACAACGTATTCCTGCTCAACACGGTGCTGGGGTCACCGCGGTGGAGCCCCCAGTGGCACTTCTGGTTCGTCGAGGTCCTGGTCCTGACCCTGGTGGCGATGGTGGTGCTGATGGCGGTGCCCTGGGCCGACCGGCTGGAGCGCCGGTTCCCCTTCGCCTTTGCCGCGGCACTGGTCCTGCTCGGCCTGGTCTGGCGCTTCCAGCCGCAGGACCTGGACCTGCTGCACACCAAGCCGACGCTCTGGCTCTTCGCCCTGGGCTGGGCCGCTGCCAGAGCCACCACGACCAGGGGTCGCCTGCTCGTCACCGCGGTGGCGGTCGGGACCGTCCCCGGCTTCTTCGACCAGCCGGCACGCGACGGCGTCATCCTCGCCGGCATCCTGCTGCTGGTCTGGGTACCGTCCGTGCGCTGCCCTGTCCTGCTGGCACGCGTCGCCGGAGTGCTGGCGAGCGCGTCGTTGTACATCTACCTGACGCACTGGCAGGTGTACCCGTACCTGCAGGACACCTCGCCCGCGCTCGCCGTCGCCGCTTCGTTGCTGGTGGGGATCGCCTACTGGCAGCTCGTGTCCCGGCTCAGCCAGCGGCCTGGTGAGCTCTGGGCTCGACCGCGGCGCTACTCCGGTACGACGGGCTGACGGCGGCCAGCGCCATCGGGATGCCCTGCAGCTGACGGCCGCTGACGACCTGCAGCGGGATGCGGATGAAGGCGTCCTGCAGGCCCGGCACCCACGCCTGCAGCAACCCCTCCAGCCGGTGCTGCTCCGCAGGATCGGTCTCGATGCGGGCCTCGCCGGTACCACGACGCTCCATCCGGCGCGGGCGGCCACGAGTACCTCGTCCGCCTCGAGAGCCAGCACGGCACCGTGCGCGGCACGAGCCAGTCGAGAACCCTTGGACGTCCGGATCACCACGCTGTCGCCGTCGACCACGAAGGTGACCGGCAGGATGGCGGGAAGGGCCTGGTCGGTGAACACGACCCGGCCCACCTCGGCGGTCAGCAGCAGCTCCAGGCACTGCTCGCGGGTCAGCTGGGAGATGCGGTGCACGGTGTCCATGCACCCATCCTGCGCCCCGGAGACCCTCCCCCGTCAGGGCCGAAAGTCCTTCGGCCCCAGTTCTACTGCGCAGCCGGCAGCTGCCACGTCAGGACGGTCCCAACGACCGGCCCGGGCTCGATCATCAGCTCGCCACCGTGTGCGGCCGCCCGGTCTGCCAGGTTTACGAGCCCGCTGCGACGGCCGGGCCCGTCCGGGATGCCGACGCCGTCGTCCTCGATCCGCAGCAGCAGCGGTGGCCCCACGTCCAGCAGCACCTCCACGCGGGTGGCGTGCGCGTGCCGGGCGACGTTGGACAGCGCCTCGCGCAGCACCGCTACCAGGTCGGCGCAGACCTCGCCCGGTATCCCGCCCAGCGCTCCCCGGGTCCGCAACCGCGGCAGGAAGCCCAGTGCCGCCCGGGCGTCCCCCAGGACCTGGTCGAGCTCGGCACCCAGCCCGCCGCTGCCGATGGCGCGCCGCCCGTGCAGGTGGAAGATGGTGCGGCGCACGTCCTTGATCGTGTCGTCCAGGTCGTCGACCGCCCGCTCCAGCCGGTCCTGCACCGACGGCAGAACAGCCTCCCGCGCGGCCGACTGGATGGTCAGCCCGATCGCGAACAGCCGCTGGATCACCAGGTCGTGCAGGTCCTTGGCGATCCTGTCCCGGTCCTCCAGCACCGCGATGCGCTGCTGGTCGGCCTGCGCCGCACCGACCACGAGCGCGAGCGAGACCCCCTCGGCGAAGGCCTTGATCGAGGGCAGGTCGTCGACCGTGGCCGCGGCCGGGGCCTCCTCCCGCCAGCCCACCACCAGTGCGCCCCGGTGGTCCTCGCCCCACGTCATGGGCACCCAGACCACCGTGGTCAGAGCGGGGTCCGCGATCCCCGTCGGTACGTGGGAGCCGCCGAGCACGAGTGCCGCCCCCAGACCCTGGGCCGGCCCCTGCAGCACCGAGCCCGGTCGCAGCGGCGCGGTCCCGGTGACGGCCTGCACCGTCAGCTGGTTCGCGAGGTCGCCGTGCGCCTCGGCGGCCAGCAGCAGGCACGCGTCGGCGGCGCAGGCTGCCTGCGCCAGGCGCACCACCGCGTCGTAACCGTCCTCCGAGCCGCTCGAGGCGGTGAGTGCACTGGTGGCCTGCGCTCCCGCCTGCAGCCAGCGCTGGCGTTGCTGCGACTGCTCATACAGCCGCGCGTTCTCCACCGCGACCCCCGCGGCAGCAGCCAGCGCGACGAGGACCTCCTGGTCGAGCTGGGTGAAGTCGCCGACCAGCTCGCCGTCGCGTCCGATCTTGTCGGCCAGGTAGAGGTTGCCGAAGACCTTGTCCCGCGTCCGCACGGGCACGCCCAGGAAGCTGCGCATCGGGGGGTGGTGCGGCGGGAAGCCCACCGAGTGGGGGTGCTCGGTGATGTCGTGCAGGCGCAGCGGACGAGGATCCTCGATCAGGGTGCCCAGCACCCCCCGGCCGTGCGGCAGCTCGCCGATCTGCTCCCGCAACTCGTCGTCCACGCCGTAGGTGAGGAACTCCACCAGCTCCTCGCGATCGCGGTCCAGCACGCCCATGGCGCCGTAGCGGGCACCCACGAGCAAGCAGGCCGTCGAGACGATGCGGTGCAGCACGGTGGCCAGGTCGAGATCCGCCGAGACCGAGACCACCGCCTCGAGCAGCGCCGCCTGGCGGTCCTGGGCCTCGCGCACCGCACCGGCGCGTTCGCGCAGCTCTCCGAGCAGGTCCTCGATGCCGACGTGCGGCAGGCCAGGCATCCCGGGCCTGCCCGTGCCGTGCTCCTGAGCCGTCACCCACCGGATCCTAACGGCGCCCGTGCCGCGCCTACGGACCTAGACTCAGGCGATGGGCCCGATCCGCGTCTATCTGCTCGATGACCACGAGATCGTGCGCCGAGGGCTGCGCGAGCTGCTCGAGCGCGAGGACGACATCGAGGTGGTGGGTGAGTCCGGCAGCGCACAGGAGGCTCAGCGGCGGATCCCGGCGCTAAGACCGGATGTCGCGGTGCTGGACGGCAGGCTGCCCGACGGCAGCGGCATCGACGTGTGCCGGGAGATCCGCGCGCGGGACGAGAACATCAAGGCGCTCATCCTGACCTCCTACGACGATGACGAAGCCCTGTTCGCGGCGATCATGGCAGGCGCGGCGGGCTACGTCCTCAAGGAGGTTCGTGGCACCGACCTGGTGGACGCCATCCGACGGGTCGCTGCGGGCCAGTCCCTGCTCGACCCCGCCGTGACGGCCCAGGTGCTCGACCGGCTGCGGCGCGGTCCCAAGGAGGACCCTCGACTGAGCGCCCTGACGGCCCAGGAACGCCGCATCCTCGAGCTGATCGCCGACGGCCTGTCGAACCGGCAGATCGCCGAGACCATGTTCCTGGCCGAGAAGACCGTGAAGAACTACGTCTCCAGCCTGCTCGCCAAGCTCGGCATGGAGCGTCGAACCCAGGCCGCTGTCTTCGTCACCAAGCAGCACCACCCCTGACCGCACGTGACGGTTGTTCTCCAGCGGCAGGACAGCCAGCCACATGTGCATCAGCATCAGTGGAGGTCTGCCAGCTCGTTCGTGTACGCCGTGCGGACGGTGATCTAGCTGCTGGATCTGCCGAACGCCTTGACCCGGGGGGACTTAGGTCCCCCCTCCTCAGCCGGCTCGGCGGCCACGAACCGGCGACCGCTGATGTCTTCCGGGACCAGGCGCAGGTACCGCTGCCCGGGAGCCGCGTGCCAAGGGAAGAGAGGAAGCCCCATCGCGTCGATCAGGTCGTCCACGTGCTCGATCGGCTGCAGGACGCCTTTGAGGACGACGCTCCAGGCCTGCCCGGCGAGCACGGAGCAGGAGTCCACCTCGAACGCCACCTGCGGGTTCGCGATGGCTGCCGAGAGCTTGGAGCCCTCCGCGGTACGGACGACGATCGCGCCGTGGTCGACCACGTAGTTGAGGGGGAATATGTCCGGACGGTCGTCGACGCTGACCGCCAGTCGTCCGACCTCGCAGGAACGCAGCAGCGCCCAGCAGTCACTCGTCCCCAGGTCGCTGCTGCCCGTCACCGTCTCGTCGTCAGCCATACCTCGAGCGTCCGCTCTTCGGCCGGTGGAGCACAGGGCCAAAGGTCCCGCACACCACCAGCCATTCAGCTCGTGGCGAGGTCCTGCAGCACCGCGTCCGCGGCCCGGCGGCCGGAGACCAGCGCCCCCTGGATCGAGCTGGTGTCCCGGTGGTCTCCGCAGACGTAGGCCCCCTCGACGCGGACCGCCCTGCGGAACGGGTGCGGGGCATCCATCCGGGGCAGGGCGGCAGGCACCGCGTACTCGGCCACCCGTTCCCAGCTGCTGGTGCTCGTCCGGTAGAGCCGGGCGAGGTGGCCTCGCAGCGTGCCGTCGTCGACCGGGTGCGCGGATGCGGTGTGCACCAGGGACGTCGCCACCAGTGCGCGGCCGTCGACGCTGCGGGTGGGCGCGGCCGCCGTCACCACGACCGTGTTGTTGACCGGGGAGTCCTCGGCGTCGATGACGAGGATGGCCTCGTCGCAGGGCGCCTGGTCCACGGCGTGGTAGACCGTGGTCACGCCCTTCCAGCCGGTGGGGTGCACCGCAGGCAGAAGTCGTGCGGCGGCGTCCCCGTCGGTGGCCACGACGACGGCGCGGGCGCCGACCGACCCGGCGGCCGAGTCCACCCTTGCGGGCCGGACGGCGTCCACGCGCGAGTGCAGGTGCACCCGCCCCGGCAGTTGGGCGGCGAGCTGCTCCCCCATCGCCTGCATGCCCGCCGCGGGCACTGTTGAGTCCCCCCGCACGAGCATCCGCATCATGAGGTTCGTGAACCGGCCCGAGGTCGTCATGTCCGTCTCCAGCAGCACGCCCGCGAAGAAGGGCCGCAGGACGTCGTCGACCACCCGGGGCGACATCCCGTAGCGGCGCCAGACCTGTTCCGCCGGAACGTCTTTGGACCTGTGCAGCAGGCTGCTGGGAAGGAACGACACCGAGGCCGCATAGGCCCCGAGCGCGACCTTGTCCCGCAGGGAGCCGATCGGCGCCCGCAGCACCGTCAGGGCGGCGGCAGGCTCACGGCGGGGGTCGGCCAGACGCACCACTGCACCCTCGACGTGCAGCACGGCGCCGTGGGTGAAGGTGCGCAGGTCCAGGGCATCCAGGTCGAGCAGGCGACGCACCTCGGGGTAGGCGGTGTTGAGCACCTGGAAGCCCCGGTCGAGCACGAACCCGTCCACCAGGTCGGTCCTGGCCCGCCCGCCGACACCGTCGGAACCTTCCAGGACGTGGACGTCCAGGCCGTTCGCCTCCAGCCTCAACGCGCAGGCCAGCCCGGCCAGCCCGGCACCCACCACCACGACGTCGCACTCCTGGGGCAGCGCCCCGCTCAGCCGCGCGGCGTCCACCGGGGCCTCATCCGCCGTCATCGCCGCCGCGTCGACGCAGCGCCTCGGGCTTGTGCACCGCGGTGCCGCCGTTCTCCGACCGCACCAGGTACTGCGGCTCATCCTCGGACGCGGCCACCGTGCGGCCACCAGCCTCGGTCCGGGTGGTGATCTTGCGCTCCACCGTGCCCTGCGCCGTCCCACCGTGGCTGGACCACTCGACAGCATCACCCTTGCGAAAGGTCTGCGCCATCACTGCTCCACTTCGTCGATCCCTGCGCGGTCTTCGGGGCGCCCTCGGGCAGGGCGGGGTGCTGCTGCTCCCGCCGCGTGGCCTTCTTGTCCTCGTTCCACGTGCTGGCCGCTGACCACAGGACCGCGGCGACCGGCACCGACAGCAGCGCCCCGATGATCCCGGCCAGGATGGTCCCGGCCGTCAGTGCGAGCAGGATCACCAGCGGGTGCAGGGACAACGCTCGTCCCAGCACGATGGGGGCCAGCACGTCGCCCTCGATCTGGTTGACCGCGATCACGACCCCGATCACGATCAGGGCCACCAGCGGCCCGTTGGCCACCAGCGCGATCAGAGCCGCGAGGATGCCGGCGACGGTGGCCCCGACCAGCGGGATGAACGCGCCGATGAACACCACGAGCGCGAGCGGCAGCGCCAGCGGCACCTTCAGGATCGCCAGGGCTGTACCGATGATCACGGCATCGACGAGGGCGACGATCGCTGTGCCGCGGACGTAGCCACCCAGGACCTCGACCGACCGGTCGCCGACCTTCTCCATCCGGCGCAGGCCGTTTCCCGAGAACGGCTGGAGCAGGAACGTCCAGATCTTCGGACCGTCCTTGAGCAGGAAGAAGAGGATGACGGCCCCGAGGAAGAGCCCCGTCACGGCTTCGGCGGCGGCGGTCGCGCCCGCGATGGCTCCGGTGCGCGCCGAGTCGCCCTGCAGGAACTCCACCGCAGCCTCGCGGCCCTGCGTCAGCTGGTCGGCCGAGATGGGCAGCGGGCCGTTCGTCAGGAAGCCCTCGAGCTGGGCCAACCCCTCACCCGCCCGGCTGGCCAGCTCGCCCCACTCGTTACGAACCCTTCTGACGACGAACCAACCCACAGCGGCGAAGGTGCCGATCAACGCCAGCAGGGCTACCCAGGTGGCCAGAGCGCGGGGCATGCCCTTGCGGTGCAGCAGACGCACCAGCGGGCTGAGCGCGGCGGCCAGCAGGATCGAGATCATGATGGGCACCACCACGAGTCGCAGCCGCACCATGACGAAGACGACCAGGACCACGGTGATCAGGACGAGCAGCGTCTGGGCGCTGCGGATGGCCGTCCGGCCGAAGCTGTCCGACCAGGGCGACTCGGGCGGCGGCGCGAGCGTGGGTGGCTCGACCACGTCACCGGGTGGCACGGCCTGTTCGTCCTGTGCGGAGGCCGGGTCGGAGGACGTCTGTGCCGAGGTGTCGGAGCGACTGAAGAGACCCATGGCACGAAAGTAGGCGACAGCAGGCCACTCAGCCCGCTGACCTGCCCTCGGTGCCGTTGCGGTCGCGGTCGCCGGCTTCTACGGCCACCATGTGCAGCATGTTCTTCTTCTTCTCGAACCGGGTGGGCTGCCTCGGCTCCCTGCTGCTCTCTGTCGTCGTCACCGTGATCCTGCTGTTCATCCTGAACGTGATCTGACAGCGCCACCTGACAGCTACCGACGGCCCGGCTCGAACAACCAGGAGGTCCACCATGTCCACCGATGCGATCGTCGTCCTCAAGGACGACCACAAGACGCTGCGCAAGCTGTTCCGTGAGTTCCAGGCTGCCAGTGAGAAGTCCGCGGCCGCCAGGGGGAAGATCGCCCAGCGCATCATCGCCGAGCTCACCGTCCACACCTACCTCGAGAACGAGGTCATGTACCCCGAGGTGCGCTCGCTGCTGCCCGACCTGGAGGACGACATCCTCGAGTCCTACGAGGAGCACCATGTGGCGGACCTGCTGGTGATGGAGCTGTACGCCATGGAGCCCGACGCGGAACGGTACAACGCCAAGATGACCGTCCTCATCGAGAACGTGACGCACCACATGGACGAGGAGGAGCAGGACTGGTTCCCCCAGGTCCGAAAAGGTCTGGGACGCATCACCCTGCGCGAGATCGGCGCCCGCATGCAGGAGATGCGCAAGACGGCGCCGCGCAGCCCGGCTCAGCCCAGCGCCATGAAGAAGGTCATCGACGCCGTCATCGCCTGACCTCGACCGACGTCGCGGGGCCGGCGGTGATGGCAGCAGCCGGAGCCGGTCGGCCGAACAGGTAGCCCTGGCCCGAGTCGCAGAGCATGTGCCGCAGCGGTGCCAGCTGCTCGTCGTCCTCGACGCCCTCGGCGACCACGTGCAGGCCAAAGGCGTGCGCGGCGTTGATCATCAGCGTCACGAGCTCGTGGGTACCGGGGGAGTGCGAGCCGATGAAGCTGCGGTCGATCTTCAGGACGTCGACGTCCAGGTGCTGCAGCTGGCCGATCGAGGTGTACCCGGTCCCGAAGTCGTCGATGCTGATCACCACCCCCAGGGCGCGCAGCGCCCGCAGGTGCGACACGGCGCCCGGCTCGTCGACCAGGACGGTCTCGGTGATCTCCAGCACGAGCTGCGTGGGCGCCACCCCGGCCTCCTCCAGGGCGGTGACGACGTCGGGGACGATGCTGGGCGACGCCAGGTGCCGCCCGGAGATGTTCACCGCGAGGGTGACGCCGGCGTACTGCTCGGGGCTGGCCCGCGTCCACTCGCGAAGCTGGCGCAGAGCATGGCGCAGGACCCAGCGGTCGATGTCGCAGATGAGGTTGGACCGTTCGGCGACGGGGATGAAGGAGTCCGGTGGGACCAGCCCGTGCCCGGGGCGTTCCCACCGGATGAGCGCCTCGTACCCGTGCACGGCACCAGTGAGCAGGTTGACGACGGGCTGGTAGTGCAGCAGGAACTCGTCGGTCGCCAGGGCGACCTCGATGGCAGCCTCGAGCGCGGCCCGCTCGTCGAGCTCGTGCCGCAGCGCGTCGTCGAAGACCTCGGCCCGCCCCCGGCCACCGGCCTTGGCCCGGTAGGCGGCGATGTCGGCGTGGTGCAGCAGCTGGCCGGCGTCGGTGCTGCCGTCGAGACTGACCGCCACCCCGATGCTGGCGCCGACGGTCACCCTGCCGCCTGCCGTCTCGATCGGGGCTGCCACAGCGGCTATCAGCCGGTCGGCGAGGTCGAGCAGCTCCGCGGCGGAATCGAGCGGCTCGACCAACACCACGAACTCGTCGCCGCCGAGCCGTCCGACCGTGTCACCGGCCCGCACCAGGGTGCGCAGACGGGTGGCCGTCTCCCGCAGCACGTCGTCTCCGGACCGGTGCCCGAAGCTGTCGTTGACGGCCTTGAAGCCGTCGAGATCGATGAACAGCAGGCCAACCGGCGTGCCGCTGCGCTGCCCGCGGTGCAGAGCCGCCGTGACGAGCTCCAGCACCCGGACGCGGTTGGCCAGCAGGGTCAGCGAGTCATGGGCCGCCTGGTGGACCAGGTCGTCCTGGAGCTGGTCGCGCTGCAGGTTGGAGGCGACGATCTCCTGGATGGCGGCGTACATGCGCGCCACCACCAGCAGGAACAGCGCGATGGAGCTCGCCACCACGGCCCATCCCGTCACCGGCACCCCCAGCAGCAGCTGCGCGGCGAGAGTGCACGGTGCGATCAGCACCGCGAGGGTGAGCGCCGCCAGCCTGCGACGCGTGAAGTCCGAGCGCCGTCGACCGCCCTTCTCGGTCAGGGTGCGCATCGAGGGATGCAGCGCGGCGGCGCCCGTCAGGACGTACGCCGCCACCCAGACGAGGTCGATGACACCTCCGACATAGCTGTCTTCAACGGCGAGCACGCCAAAGGCGGTGTCGGCCACCAGCAGCAGGATCGTGGAGGCTGTGAGCAGCCGGAAGGCGGACGTCCTGGCCCCAGCAGTGGTCACCAGCCGCACGAGCAGGCCCAGCAGCAGGATGTCGGCGGCCGGGTAAGCAGCCCCCACCGCACGCGCCAACAGCGGCTGCTCGGTGTCGCCGAGGACCGGGCCGGCAAGGAAGACCCAGGACAGCAGCCCCAGTCCCACCGTCACGACCGCGCTGTCGATCAGCCCGGTGAGGTCCCGTCCGCTGCCACGGACTCTGATCAACAGGCCCAGTGCGAGCGCCAGCAGGGGATAGCCGGCGAGGTAGAAGACGTCGGCGAGACTCGGGAAGGGGTCGACCTTCAGCACGTTGGCATACCAGCCGTACAGGGCGTCAGCGAGCACCCACAGGGCGAAACCACCGGCCATCAGGTACCAGGGAGCCCGCCGGGCCGGCCGGTGCAGCCGCACGCCGAGCAGGATGGCGCCCACGGAGGAGATCGGGGCAGCCAGGAAGACGACATCCCTCAGCGAGCCGACAGGTATGAACGGGTATGCCGACATCACCAGCGCTCCCCACGCCAGGAAAGCCAGCCACGCGCGCTTGTCCACCCTCTGGCATCGGTCGCCTGCGGTACCGGCTTGAGCCGGACAGCACGCACGGGGTGCTGCGACCCGAACGTGCCGGTGTGCGAGGGTTCCCCGATGGAATCACGTCGCTTGGGCCGCACCGGCCGGCAGGTGTCCGTCATCGGTCTGGGCTGCTGGCAGCTGGGAGGTGACTGGGGCCAGGTCGAGGAGGGCGATGCGCTCGCCGTGCTGGCGGCGGCCGTCGACGAGGGGGTCACCTTCCTGGACACCGCCGACGTCTACGGCGACGGGCGCAGCGAGCAGCTGATCGGGCGCTTCCTGGCCGAGCGTGGCAGGGATGGGCTGACCGTGGCCACGAAGATGGGCCGCCGGGCCGACCCCCACGTCGAGCAGGCGTACACCCTGCCGTCGATGCGTGCGTGGGTCGACCGCAGCCGGACCAACCTCGGGGTGGACTCGCTGGACCTGGTCCAGCTGCACTGCCCACCTGCTGGCGTCTACTCCGACGACGGGGTCTTCGACGCGCTGGACACCCTGGTCCAAGAAGGACGGATCCAGGCGTACGGGGTCTCCGTCGAGACCGTGGAGCAGGCGCTCGCAGCGATCGCCCGGCCGCGGGTCGCCAGCCTGCAGATCATCGTCAACGCATTCCGTCGCAAGCCCCTGGAGCACGTGCTGCCGGCGGCGATGGCAGGGAACGTGGGCATCATCGCACGGGTCCCGCTGGCGAGCGGGCTGCTCTCCGGCAAGTACGACGCGAGCACCGTGTTCGCCCCCGACGACCACCGCAGCTACAACCGCAACGGCGAGGCCTTCGACGTCGGCGAGACCTTCGGCGGCGTCCCGTTCGACGTCGGCGTCGAGGCGGCCCAGGAGGTGGCGGCGCTGACCCCGCCCCGGTCCAGCACCGCGCAGCTGGCGCTGCGCTGGCTGGTCGACCAGCCAGGGGTGAGCACCGTCATCCCCGGTGCGCGCAACGCTGACCAGGCGCGGTCCAACGCCGCGGCCGCCGCGACCGACCCTGTGACGCCTCAGGTGCAGAGCGCCCTGGCGGACATCTACGACCGCAGGGTGCGCGAGCACGTCCACTCCCGCTGGTGAGGCGACGTGTCGGATCTGACCTGATCACCGGACGACCGTGGACATCCTCACCCCTGCCCGGCCATGATCCAGCGCGCCATGCCGGGCACCTCGAACCGCAGCACCCTCCCGTCGGTGTAGATGGTGCCCTTCCGCAGCAGCCGTGCCCGTAGGTAGGTGACGGCCTCTGGGGCTTGGCCGAGCTCACGCGCGACGTCAGCGCCGACCGGCTGAGCACCGGCGGTGAGGAGGCGGGCCAGCGCTGCAAGGTAGTTCTGTTCTCGGTCGGATGCGTCCTTCCACCGCGTGCTGTACAGGCCGTCAGCCATGTCCCGCTGGGCCGCCTGGTCTCCGCTGCGGGCGTGAGCGAGGGTGATGCGGTCGGCACCGTGGGAGGCGCGCCAGGTGTGGTGGCCCAGGACCTGGATGGCGTAGGGGTAGCCGCCGCTGGAGGTGGTGAGGAGGTCGGCCGCGTCGAGGTCCATGGGACGTCCGGCGTTCCGGGCGGGCTCTGCGATCGCCTGGCGGGTGTCATCTTCGGACAGCAGCCCGAGAGTGTGCCACTCCCCTCGCTCGAGGTAGGTCACCATTCGCCTCGGGTCCTGCATGCTGGGCAGGCCGGCCAGGACGGTGACCAGGGGCCACCGGCTGGTCACCGCGCCCTGCAGCAGTGCCGCCAGGGTAGCCAGCTCGTCCTTGGTGGCCAGGTGGACTTCGTCGACCGTGACCAGCAGTCCGGCAGTCACGGTTTCGGCTGCTGCCATCGCGGTCTCGAACGCGGCGGCCAACTCCTCCTTCTGTTCTGATCCGGCGCCAGATGCACGTCGGGTCAACTCGGCTTCGCCGCCGGCGCCGGCCACGGACGCCTTGAACGTGGCCTTCCCCACCCGCCACCCTCCCTGGTCGTCGGGTGCCTGCTCGTACGCCCTCTTCGCGCCCTCTAGCCGGGCGACGAGGGAAGGGGTGAACGCGCGCCCAGGGGGGACCTCGACGCTGGCGTGCACCCAGCTGTGCTGCTGGGCGGCGATGCGCCTCGCCTCCTCGAGCAGGACGGTCTTGCCGACCCCGCGGCTGCCGGTGAGGAGGATGGGGCGCGGCGTCCGCCCGTCGAGCGCGGCCACCTTGAAGGCTTCCTCCATGGCCGCGATGACATCGCTGCGTCCGGCGAGGACCGCGGGCGCCTGGTTGAAGCCGGGTGTGAAGGGGTTCGCAACTCGCATGAGCAAGCCATAGCGGATATAGCAAACATCCAGCATCTATAGCAATCCATAGCAGCCGTGGCCGATGCCAAAAGACGAACGGAGCACAGCGGGCCGGGCCGGCGACAGCGTGCCATCCTGCTGGGATGGGTGCGGGCCGACGTGGGTGAAACAGAGCACGGCGCCGCGCCAGACACTGTGGAGACCGGCACCGTGGAGACCGGCACCGTGGAGACCCCCCTCTCGGTCGTGTACCAGCCCATCGTCGATCTGCGCAGCCACGAGGTCGTGGCTGTGGAGGCGCTGGCACGCGGTCCGCGCGGCTCACCGCTGGAGTCCCCTGTCGCCCTGTTCGCGGCTGCGCGCCCGGGGCCACCCGGCTCCGTGCAGCGCCTGGACGAGAAGTGCCTGGGCACAGCCCTGGCAGGGGTGCCGTCGACCTGGTCACCGGCGACCGTGTTCGTCAACGTGGAGCCCGCGACCATCGGCGTCCTGGGGGAAGACTGCCTGGCCGGGCTGGACGCGCTGGTCCCCGCCGGTGTCCGCGTGGTGATCGAGGTGACGGAGCGGGCGCTCCTGGACAGCCCGGCGCAGCTGCTCGTCGGGCTGGGCCTGGCGCGGAAGCTGGGCTGGGGCGTGGCGATCGACGACGTGGGTGCCGATCCCGCAGCCCTGGCCATCTTGCCCTTCTTGTCGCCGGACGTGATCAAGCTCGACCTGTCCCTGGTCCGAGCACGCCCCAACCTGGAGATCGCCGCCATCGTCAACGCGGTCAACGCGGAGGCCGAACGGTCCGGGGCGTTCGTCCTGGCCGAGGGCATCGAGTCGCAGGAGCACCTCGACCGCGCCCTGTCGATGGGTGCCCGGCTGGGGCAGGGTTGGTTCTTCGGGGGCCCCCTCGAGGTTCCCGCCCCCTGCACCGCACCTCTGCGGCTGACTCCGCCCAGACCCCGGGCAACGGCCCGCACGCCCTTCGAGGTGCTGAGCGGCGACACCGACCCACGGCGGATCGCCGCCCCGCTGCTGGCGGCGATGACGCGGCACGTCGAGCATCAGGCGATGCTGCTGGACGGTCCAGCCGTCGTCCTGTCCAGCTTCCAGCACGTGCGGCACTTCACCCGTGCCACCCGGCTGCGGTACGAGGGCATCGCCGCGCGGGCGGCGCTGACTGCCGTCCTGGGCCAGGACATGCCGGACGAGCCGGCGCCGGGAGTGCACGGATCAAGCTTCGAGGCCACCGACCCTCTGGTCCACGAGTGGGTGCTGACCGTCGTCAGCCCGCACTTCTCCGCCGCGATCGCCGCGCAGGAGCTGCCCGAGCGTACGTCCGACGGTGAACGTCGGTTCTCCTACGTGCTCACCTACAACCGCGAACGCGTGGTGGCTGCGGCAGCGCTCCTCCTCGAACGCGTGCGACCGCTGGGGGCAGCGCTCAGCGGTCCGAGCTCCGCAGCCCCCGATTCCTCGACCCCCGCGTCGGAGATGCTTGCCGGCACACCAGACCTTCCCGACCTGCTGCTGCGAGCCATCTCCACCGCCAGCAACGGCATCACCATCTCCGACGCCTCGGACCCTGCCCTCCCGCTGGTCTACGCGAACCGCACGTTCTCGCGCCTGACGCAGTACCGGCCCGAGGAGGTGCTGGGCCGCAACTGCCGGTTCCTGCAGGGCCCGGCCACCGACAGGACGCAGGTCCGGTCCATCGCCCGACGCCTGGCGGCGGGGCGAGAGGTCCACACGGTGCTGCTCAACTACCGCAAGGACGGCAGCTTCTTCTGGAACGAGGTCGACATCACGCCGCTGCTCGACTCGTCGGGCCGTGTCACCCACTTCGTCGGCAACCAGGCGGACGTCACCGAGCGCGTGCAGCGCCAGGAGCACAGCTCCTACCTGACCTACCACAACGATCTCACCGGGTTGGCGAACCGCGCCCACCTGCTGGACCGCCTCCCCCTCGAGCTGCACCGGGCCGACCAGGGCGGAGCCGGGGTGGCGCTGCTCGTGGTGGACCTCGACGGGTTCAAGGACATCAACCACACCCTCGGGCACCGGGCCGGCGACGAGGCCCTCGCCGAGGCGGCCAGCCGGTTGCGGTCGGTGGCACGGCCCGGCGACCTGGTCGCACGCATCGGCGGCGACGAGTTCGTCATGCTCATGGTGGGCGCGCGGGACACCGTGCCGCAGGCTGCAGCAGCAGTTCTCGAGGACCTGCACGCGGCGCTGTCGGAGCCCATGCTGCTGCACGGGCAGGAGGTGCGCGTGGGAGCGAGCATCGGTGTGGCGACCTATCCCGCGGACGGCGCCACCGCCAGCGAGCTGCTCGACCGCGCCGACGCCGCGATGAGCCGGCCGAAATCGCCCTGACGGCAGCTCAGTCGGCGACGGCGTCCCTGTCCCGCAGCGGGCTGTCGGACCTGACCTGGTTACGGCCCAGGGCCTTTGCCTCGTAGAGCACGTCGTCCGCCGCGGACAGCAGCTCCTCGGCGGAACGCTGCGAACCGGCCCTCGGCCCTGAGATGCCGACGCTGAGCGTGAGCACACCCTCGGGGACGCCGGCCAGGTGCTCGACACGGGCCGTCTCCAACCCTCGACGCACCCGTTCCATCGCGACGGCGGCACCCTCGACCGACTGCTCCGGGAGCAGGACCAGGAACTCCTCCCCCCCGTAGCGGTAGACCATGTCCACGTCGCGGAGCTGGTCGACCAGGGTGGCGGCGACGACGACGAGGGCCCGGTCACCGGCGGGATGGCCGTACCTGTCGTTGTAGGCCTTGAAGAGGTCGACGTCGCACAGGGCCACGGCGTAGCTGCGCCCGTACCGTGCGCTGACCCGGTGCAGGTCCTCGAGGTCGGCGTTCAGCGACAGCCGGTTCCGCAGACCGGTGAGCGGATCGGTGCGGGCCTGCAGGGAGAGCTCGGCGCGCGTCCGGGCGAGCTCGGAGTGCAGGTCGGTCACCCGCCCGGCGGCCAGCAGCCGCGCCTGCAGAGCCATCGGGTCCAGTGGTTTGGTCAGGTAGTCGTCGGCACCGGCCAGCATCCCCGCCAGGACGTCCTCCGGCTTCGCGTGTGCGGTGAGCAGGACGATGTAGGTGTAGCGCCCGTCGTGCCCACGGACCCGCCGGCACAGCTCCAGACCGTCCATGCCCGGCATGCCTCGGTCCGAGATCAGGACGTCCGGGCACTCGGACCGGATCAGCTCCCAGGCCCCTGTCCCGTCGGCCACGGTGAGGCACTCGTGCCCCAGCCCGCGGACGACGCTCTCCGCGACGATCCTCGAACCGAAGTCGTCGTCGGCCACCAGGACCTTCATGCCCGGGCCGCCACGAGCCCGGACAGCGCGTCGCAGGCGTCGGCGAGCTCGCGCTGCACCGAGTCGACCGCGACGGCGTCGACTGCGTCCCCACGGGCTGCCACCTGCTCGAGCTGCCCGCACCTGTCGGCCAGACGGGTGGCGCCCAGGTTCGCGGCCGAGCCTTTCAACCGGTGCAGGAGATGCCCCATCGCCTCCCCGTCGCCCTGCTGCTGGGCGGTTGTCAGTGCTTCGACCTCCGCAGCCGCCGAGTCCACAAAGGCGAGCACGACGGTCGGCAGGATCCCCCACCCGTTCTGCGGCCCGATCCCTCGCAGCACCGCGAGCCGATCATGGTCGATCACGGCGAGATCCTCGGGCGTGGGGCGGTGCTTCACGTCGGGCGTCTGCTGTAACCCGTCCGCCTCGGCAGACGGTGCCGTCCAGCGGTCGAGGACGCGCTTGAGCAACGGCACCTCGATCGGCTTGGGAACGAAGTCGTCCATCCCCACGGCCTTGCACCGATCTCTGTCGGAGCTCAGAACGCCTGCCGTCATGGCGATCACGGGAGTGCGTCGACCCGGAACCTCCCGGCGACGGATCTCCAGGGTCGCCTCGAACCCGTCCATCTCCGGCATGTGGCAGTCCATCAGGACGGCGGCGTACCTGGTGCCGGTCAGCGCGACCAGAGCGGCGCGACCGTTGTCGGCAAGGTCCACCTCGTACCCCAGCGCGCGAAGGATGCCCTCCGCGACCATCTGGTTCACCTCGTTGTCCTCGACCACCAGGATCCGCCCCGACGACTCGCGCGTCCCGACCCGCGGCGCGGGCTGGGACACGTCCGCGGTCGTGACGTCGGCCAGTACCTGCACCAGCGCGTCGTGCAGCTCCGAGGAGCGCACCGGCTTGCTGACGCAGGCCATCACGCCGGCCTCCTCCAGTCGGGTCCGGTCCAGCTGGCCGGCCGAGGTGAGGATCATCAGCCGGGTCGCGGCGGTCGTCCGGTCTGCGGAGATCTGTGCGGCCAGCTCCAGCCCGTCGACCTCCGGCATGCACATGTCCAGAACCGCTATGTCGTAAGGCTTTTGGCCCGCAACACCCTCCTGGAGGAGCCGCCAGCCCTGCGCAGCGCAGTCCGCGAGGTCCGCCTGGACACCCCAGGCGGCGAGCTGGTCCCCCAGGATGAGCCGGTTCGTGGCGTTGTCGTCGACGACCAGCACGCGCAGGCCGCGCAGGGGTGTCGTCGCCGATGCAGCGACAGCCGGCTCTGCGCCCACCACGAAGGGCACGGAGAAGCGGAAGGTACTGCCCACACCCAGCTCGCTGTCCAGGCCCAGCTCGCCGGACATCGCCTCCACCAGCCTGCGGCAGATGGCCAGCCCCAGGCCGGTGCCACCGAAGCGGCGGGTGGTGGACGCGTCCGCCTGCGAGAACGGCTCGAAGAGGCGGTCGGTGTCGGCGGCCTGGATGCCGATCCCGGTGTCCTGCACCGAGAAGTCCAGGACACACTCGCCGGCTTCCAGCACGGAGAGCCGGGTGCGCAGCACGACCTCACCCTCGGGCGTGAACTTGATGGCGTTCGAGGCCAGGTTGAGCAGGACCTGCCGCAGCCGGCCCGCGTCACCGAGCACCACCGCCGGCACGTCCGGGTCGCAGAAGGCGACCAGCTCCAGGTTCTTCTCGGACGCGGCGGACGCCAGCAGGACGCCGACCTCCTCCATCAGCTGCTTGGGGTCGAACGGCGCCTGCTCCAGGTCCACCTTGCCGGCCTCGAGCTTGGAGAAGTCCAGGATGTCGTCGATGATCCCCAGCAGCGCCTCGCCGGCGCCGCGCACGCCCTGGGCGTAGCGGCGCTGGACCTCGTCGAGCCGGGTCGCCAGCAGCAGGCCGGTCAGGCCGATCACACCGTTCATAGGCGTGCGGATCTCATGGCTCATCGTGGCCAGGAACTCCGACTTGGCCCGGGAGGCGTCCAGGGCCCGTGTCCTGGCCTCCTCCAGCTCGTCCTGCTGCCGCTTCCGCTCGGTGATGTCGTGGCCGATGGCCGAGATCCCGGTGACGACGCCCTTCTCCACGATGGGCGAGACGGTCACCGCGACAGCGACCCTGGCGCCGTCCGGGCGTACGCGCTCGGTCTCGTGGCCGCGCAGCTGCTCGCCGCGGGCGACCTTGCTGCGGATCATCAGCTCCTCCTCCCGGAGGTCCGCCGGCACCATCTGCTCCACCGACTTTCCCAGCATGTCCTTCGCGGAGAACCCGTAGAGCCGCTCTGCGGCGGGATTCCAGCTCGTGACGATGCCGTCCACGGTCTTGCTGAAGATGGCCTCGTCGGAGGAGTGAACCAACGAGCCGAAGCGCTCCTCCACGGTCAGCAGATCGGCCGTGCGCGCCTCCACCGTCTCCTCCAGCCCGTTGGCCAGCCGGACCTTCTCCAGAGCCACCACGACCTGCTGGGCGGCCAGGGAGACGATGACGAACACGCTGCTCAGCAACAGGAAGGGGTCGGCCTGGTCATAGGTCTGCTGTGTGGCAACCGTCACCGCGCCCACGACCGGCACCATGGGCATCAGCTCCTGGACGACGGTGAACTGGCGCTGCCGGCTGGTTGCAGCGGTCGTCCGGGCGGCAGCCGCGGAGGCGATCAGCAAGAAGGCCCCGACCCAGCCGGCCATCAGAGGGGTTCCGGTGGTGCCGGTCTGCCCCGCCGCTGTCTGGGACACGTAGATGCTGTCCGTCAACGCCAGCAGCAGCAGGCCGGACCCCAGCCGCAGCCAGATCTGCCTGGCGCCCGGCGGCACCCTCATACCCAGGGTCAGTACCAGCGAGGCGACCACGACGTCGACGATCGGGTAGCCGAGGGAGGCGGCCCGGGTCAGGCCCGACCCGCCCGCGGCGAACAACGGCCCCAGCACGGTCCCCCAGCTGATGAACAGCAACGACCCGGCGATCACCATCGCGTCCAGCACGATCCGCAGGGTCGAGAAGGCGCGACGGGTGGAACGGGGGAACAGCAGCAGCGCCGCCGCCGCCGGGAGTCCGTAGCCGATGTAACCCAGATCGGCCACGGACGGGAAGGGGTACACGTGGTCCCGGGTGAGCCCGTACCAGGTCCACATCATGTGGGCCCCGGTCCAGACCAGCATGGCGACGGTCAGCATCGTCCAAGCGCGCGCCGACGGACCGCCACGGCGGGCCGCCGCCGCGCAGGAGACGACCGCCAGCACGGCGGCCGCGAGGATGGCCAGGTCGCCGACGGCCTGGGCCTGGGACGTCCTGGGCACGAGCGCCGTCACGGTGATGGCGACCAGGGTCAGCACCACGGCCCCGGCGACCACGGCGGGCAGCCGCCAGGGGCGCACTGCGACGTCCTGGGGGGGCCGCTCGGCCGTCTCGGCGGGAATCGGGGGCATACCGGTGTGTCGACGCGACGCGGTGCCACCTTGAGCCGGACCGCCCCTCGGCTGCCAGGTCCGTGGGCGGCACGGCGGTACGTACTCGGGTCGCACGTCGGGGCAGTCCCGATACCCTGGACGAGAGGCAGCAGGACCGACGTCGCAGCGCCTGGCGGTGCGACCCCGAGCGCGAGGGTGAACGACGTTGACGCCGAGCAGACCGACGTACGAGTCCACCACCATGGGCAGCAACTCCGACGCTATGGCCACGGTTCCTGCCCGCACGTCCTCGGTACCTGCGACGCGGGCCTTCCTGGTCGCCCTGCTGGCGGGGTGGGACGTCGCCCCCGAGAACATCGACGACGCCGCCCTGTGCGTCAGTGAGCTGGTCGCGAACGCCATCCTCTACGGCAGCGGCGCCGTGCTGCTGCGGGTACGTGTCGAGCACGGCGGCATCCACGTGGCCGTCACCGACCACGGCAAGCACCTGCCGCACCAGATCCGTGCCGACGTGAACGCAGAGGGCGGCCGCGGCCTGTGGCTGGTGGAGGCGCTGTCGGTCGACTGGGGCTGCACCCCTTCCGATGCCGCAGACGGCAAGACGGTGTGGTTCGAGCTACGGGTCCTGCCGCACTAGCTCAAGGGCGGGTTCCTCGCCGCCCAGGCTCGGGCGCACGTCCCCGCTGTCCTGGTCGCGGCCGTTCGCCTTCGCCCGGTAGAGGGCCCGGTCGGCCCTCTCCAGCGCCTGCTGCGCGGACTCCCCCGGGCGGCGGACTGCGCTGCCCGAGGAGAAGGTGACGGCGGTACGACGGGTGGACCACGCCACACGCACGTCGTGCAGGTGACGTACGAGCGCCTCGTCGTCAGCCTGAGGCAGGACGATCGCGAACTCCTCGCCGCCGTAGCGCGTCACGACCTGGTTCAGGCGGGTGGCTCCCCGCAGCACCTCGGCGAAACCCACCAGCACCTGGTCGCCGGCCGCGTGTCCGAGCGTGTCGTTGATCCGCTTGAAGTGGTCGAGGTCCATGAGGATGAAGATGTCCCCGGCGGTGGAGGCCTCCAGTGCCTCTTGCAGGACGGCTCGGTTGCCCAGGCCGGTCAGCGGGTCCGTCCTGGCGGTCTGGACCAGTTGTTCGGTCATTCGCAGCCGCTCCAGCACCCGGCCCGCCTCGCCGGCCAGCAGCTCCAGGGATCGGGCGGCGAAGCGATCGGCCCCCTGCGCCCGATTGTGCGGGCTGACGACGATCGCACCCTGGGGCGCGACTGGGCCGGAGATGGCGACCGTGAGGCGGTGCTCGCCGGTCGCGCTCGTAGCACCGGCCCGGCTGGCAGCCGTCTGTGCGCCCGCGAGCGTGCGGAGCACGAGCTCGGTGCGTGCGAGCGGGGTCAGGTCCTTCTCGTCGTCCGCGACGAACGGCTCACCCTCGCGAGCGACGACGGCAGCAGGTACGGGGTCGTCGAACAGGAGCAGGACCTCGACGCCGTCCGCGTGCAACAGCTCCGCCGCCGCCGCGGCGACAACATCTGCGACGTGCTCGCGGTCGGTGGCAGCGCCCAGCAGGGTCGCGGCCTCGACCAGCGCCCGCATGGCCTCGTACCCTCTGGCCTCGGCGCGCCGCTGGACCGCCAGCACAAGCCCGCAGACGGCAGACAGCACGGACCCGAGCAGGACGAAGGGGATGGCCTCGGCCGACTGCCCAAAGGCCAACGCGAGCCCCAGCCCTCCCAGGCACAGAGCGAACGTCCAGCTGGAGTACAGCGGTGGGAAGGTGAGCCCGAGGTAGATGAAGACCAGCGGCAGGAACAGCGAGTAGTAGTCCAGGGAGCCGTCCACCACGCCCCCGCCAACGAAGACCACAGGCAGCGCCGCCGCGACGGGTGCCAGCAGCGCCCACCGAGGCCACTGGTGAAAGGGCAACCACGGCAGCACGAACCCGAGGAGGATGCACGCGCAGGCCAGCCCGAGAGCTAGCCAATGGTCGATGCGTGCGGGCAGCAGCGGCAGGAGGCCGATCCCTGCGGCACCGCCCAGCATCAGGAGCACGCCGCCTGATCGCGCGTGCCGGGTGCGCTCGTCCTCGCGCGGTGAGCCGTGCAGGAGGCGCGCCTGCAGCGCCCGAGCAGGACTCTTCATCCGACCAGGCATACCCACGCGGACCACCTCCTTTCCCCGTGTTTCGGCAGCCCCGACGTCATCCTGAACCTGAAGGGGTCCACATCCTGCCCGGCAACTGCCACCTTCAGTTCCCGGGCGCACGTGCCGACAGAGCAGGCATGAGCTCAGCACCGGTCGCCCGCGGGTCCTTGCTGGGTGGTTCGCTGACCGGGCTCAAGCGCAGCCCCATCGACGAGCTGACTGCGGCCTGGCGGGCGTCGGGGGACGTGGTCCGGCTGCGGCTGGGGCCGCCTGGTGTCGGCAGGGTCGGCCACCTCATCGTGCATCCGGAGCACGTCGAGCACGTGCTGGTCCGCAACGCGGGCAACTACCAGCTCTCTGCCGGCTACGAAGTGCTGCGGGAGTTCCTGGGCGACGGGCTGCTCACCAGCCACGGTGAGGGGTGGAAGCGCCATCGCCGTCTCGCCCAGCCGGCGTTCTCCGCCGGCCGCCTCGCAGCGGTGGCTCCCATGTTCGTCCAGGCGGCCGAAGCCGCATCGCACCGCCTTCTCGCCGGCGACGGAACGCCGGTCGACCTTGCCGCGGAGATGGCCCGCCTGACCTTGGACGGAGTGGGACGGGCCCTCTTCGGGGCCCAGATCGTCCACGAGGCAGCGGTGGTGGCCCCCGCCCTGCGCACGATTCAGGACTCGACGCTGCAAGGGGTGTACTCGCCACTGACCCCGTCCATCAGGCGTCAGGTCCGCCGCCTGCCGACGCCGGGCACTCGTCGCCACCGCGCAGCGGTCCGCGACCTCGACCGGGTCGTGGAGCGGCTGGTCACCGACCGGCGCCGCCACCCCGGCCCGGCCGACGACCTGCTCGGGCTGCTGATGGTGGCGCACGAGGGTTCCGCGCCCGGCGACCGGGCCGTGCGCGATGAGGTGATGACCTTCCTGCTCGCCGGGCACGAGACCACGGCGTCGGCCCTGACCTGGACGCTGGCTCTGCTCTCGCGCCACCCGCAGGTGCGGGAGCGGTTGCACGCCGAGCTGGACCGCGTCCTGGCCGGCAGACCCGTCTGCCAGGGCGACCTGCCCGACCTCCCGCTGTTGGCAGCGGTTCTCAACGAGTCGCTCAGGCTGTTCCCGCCGGCCTGGACGCTCGAGCGCCAGGCGCAGGAGGCCGACACCATCGGGGGGTTCGACATCCCGGCGGGCAGCACGATCGTGCTGGCCCCGTACCTGACCCACCGGCATCCCGACTTCTGGGAGAACCCGGAGGGCTTCGATCCGGACCGGTGGTTGGTGCCCACCGCCCGGCCGCGCTGCGCGTACCTTCCCTTCGGGGCGGGCGCCCGGCAGTGCATCGGCGGCAGCTTCGCGATCCTGGAGGCCTCGGTGATGCTGGCCACGCTGTTGCAGAGCACACAGGCAGACCTGATGCCTGGCGAGCTGCTGCGCCCTACACCTCGGATCACCCTGACCGCGGGTTCTGGCATCGCTGTGCGTGTCAGCCCGCGAGGGCGCCCGAGCCGAGGCACCGACCTGGTGGCTGCGCTCGTCCCGGCCCAGGCGGTGGCTGGGCCTTCGACCTAGCCCCGACCTAGCCCAGCACCGAGCAAGGTTCGCAGCGGTGGGACGGTGGGGCATGACCAGCGGACCGTGGTGGCGGCACCTGTGAAGCTGTCCCGCTCGTGGCGGTGGTGGCCGGCTAGCACGTCACCGCTGCCGGGCCTGATGGTCGTTGCCGCCGCGACAGCGCTCGCCTTCGCGACAGCCCGCGCGCTACCGGCCTTGAACCCCTCGACGGTCGCGGTGGTCCTGGGCGCACTGTTGGTGAACCTGGGACTGCACCGCCCCGTGCTGCATGCCGGGACCCGCATGGCAGCCCACTCGTTGCTGCGGTTCGCGGTCATCCTGCTGGGCCTGCAGCTCGGGCTGCCGCAGCTGGTGGAGCTCGGCCTGGCCGGCCTCGCTGTGGTGGTCGTCACGGTGGCTGTGACGTTCACCGGCACCCGGCTGCTGGGGCGGCTGCTGGGAGTCTCACCGGCCCGGTCGCTGCTCATCGCGACGGGCTTCTCGATCTGCGGAGCGTCAGCCGTCGCGGCCATGAAGGAGGTGGCCGACGGCGACGACGACGACACCGCCGTGGCGATCGCCCTGGTCACCCTGTGCGGCAGCCTGGCCATCTTCCTGCTGCCGGCGCTGCGCGTGGTCCTGGGCCTGGACCCGGTCGCGTTCGGCAGCTGGGTCGGCGCCAGCGTGCACGACATCGGGCAGACGGTCGCCACCGCCGATGTCGTCCCTGGAGCGCTCACCGCCGCAGTCGTGGTCAAGCTCAGCCGCGTCGTCATGCTCGCCCCCCTCGTCGCCGGTGTCGCGCTTGCTCGCAGTCGCCGCCTGGCGCGCGACGGGGGCGCGACCACGACAGGACGTCGACCGCCTGTCCTGCCGCTGTTCGTGCTCGGGTTCCTGGCTGCGATCGCCCTGACCAGCACCGGCGTGCTGCCTCCTGAACTGCTCTCCGCCACCACCACCGTCCAGGAGATCGTGCTGGCGGCCGCGCTGGTGGGGCTCGGCACGAGCATCCACCTGCCCACCCTGAGGCGCACGGGCGGCCGGTCGTTGCTGCTCGGGCTGGCCAGCTGGCTGCTCGTGGCCACCGTCGCCTACGCCGGCGTGATCCTTGTCGGCCTCTGAACCCGCGCCCCCAGTCGACCACCGCGTACCCGCCGTCGTCGTCTCCCTCGCGCGACTCACCAAGAACGGGACGGTTCAGCCACGTCGGAGCCTCAGCGCTGAGAAGGCGCGCTCATGGGCTGACGGTGGCTGCGGGCGTCGCGGGACCCCGCCGACGCAGCGGGTGCCCGAGCAGCCGCAGCTCGTGCTCCACGAGCGAGGGCACGCGTCGGCGCGCACGCAGCGCCCGCCGCAGGTCGGGTACCGCGCTGAGCGCCCCGGCTCGACTGGTCCTGGCGCCGGTGGCCGCGACGAGGACCTCGTGCCCCACATGGCGCCAGGAGCGACGCAGCACGGCGGTCAGCAGCCGGCTGCGCCCCAGTCCGCGTTGGCGCTTGTCGGCATCCTCGCGCCAGGGAGAAGGATGGTGGTGGACGGTCAAGGCTTCGGCGTACACAAGGTCCCAGCCCGAGGCCGCCAGGTCGATGGCGACCCGCTCCTCCTCGCCGGGGAACACGATGACGTCGTCGAAACCGCCCACCGACAGGAACGCATCGCGGCGCACCATGGCGGCGCAGGCCACGAACCCCAGCAGCCGCGGTCCGGGCAGGGACGCGGGCGTGGGCAGCAGCGAGGACGCCATCTCCGCGCAGACGGGGTCCGGCTCCTCGTCCGGACCGACGAGGATGCGGGCGTTCAGCAGACCGATGGACGGGTGGTCGCGCAGCATCTGGGCGCCAGCGGCGAGGGAGTCCTCGTTCCACCATGAGTCGTCATCGGCGAACGCCACGAATGGGGTCGAGGCCATCCGGGCACCGATGGTGCGGGCCACGGCGCCGACGTTGCGCTGCAACGGCTCGACCGTCACGTGCGGGTAGCGCCTGCGGATGGCTTCCACCGAGCCGTCCTGCGAGGCGTTGTCCACCACGATCACCGCTGCCTCGTGGCGGGCCAGCGAATCGAGCAGCTCGTCCCGGCGGTTGCGTGTCATGACGACGACGGTCACGTCGACGACCATGGTGCTCCTCCCTGTGCGTTTTGACCCACCGTAAGGGGGTAGGTCGGCAAGGGTGGACCTGACGACCAGCCCGGCAGCGACCGCAGTCGACCCAGATCCTCGCATCGGCGTCGTCCTGATCACCTGGAACCGGCGCGAGGAAGCCACCGCCGCAGTGGCGAGGCTGCTCGACCTGCCGGAACAGCCCGCCGTGGTGGTCGTCGACAACGGCTCTGAGGACGGCACCGTGGACGCGCTGGAGCGGATCTTCGCGGGGCACGGGCGTCTCAGCGTCCTCCCGCTGCCCCACAACGCCGGCGCGACCGCCAGGAACGTGGGCGTGCAGCACCTGAGCACCCCCTACGTCGCGTTCTGCGACGACGACACCTGGTGGGAGCCCGGGTCCCTGCGCCACGCTGCCGACGTGCTGGCGGCGCACCCCGGACTGGCGGTCCTGACAGCACGGATCGTCGTCGAACCGGGCGGCCACGACGATCCGATCGTCCCCGAGCTGCGCGACTCACCGGTCCTCGGAGCGCAGTGGCTGCCGGGCCCGGCGCTGGCCAGCTTCCTGGCCGGAGCCTCGGCGGTGCGCAGGGAGGCCTTCCTCGCGGTGGGCGGGTTCAGCGAGCGGCTCTGGCTGGGCGGCGAGGAGGAGCTGCTGGCGGCCGACCTGGCAGCAGCCGGGTGGGAGCTCTGCTACCTCCCCCAGATGGTCGTCCACCACCAGGCCTCGCGGCAGCGCGACCCCCACCACCGCCGTCAGGTCGGGCTGCGGAACACCCTGTGGTTCACCTGGCTCCGCCGCCCGCTGCGGACGGGGCTGCGGCGCACCCTGTTCCTGGCGCGGACCGTTCCTCGGGACCGGATCAGCGCAGCCGCCTTCCTCGACGCGCTGCGGGGGCTGCCGTGGGTGCTGGGCGAACGGCGCGTGCTGCCGGCGCACGCGGAGATGCGGTTCGTCGCCGTGGAGGCGGCTCAGACCGGCTCGGGAGCCCGGCGATACACCAGCTGAGCGGAATGGCGTTGACTGGACGCATGCTGCCGCTCTCCGTCCTGGACCTCGCGCCCATCTCCTCGACGGGCACCGCCCGCGAGAGCTTCGAGGCCAGTCTCGCCCTGGCCCAGCTCGCGGAAGGCTCCGGCTACCGCCGCGTCTGGTATGCCGAGCACCACAACATGGCCTCCATCGCGTCCTCGGCCACGAGCGTCCTCATCGCGCACGTGGCGGCGCACACCTCGACGATCCGGCTGGGCGCAGGCGGGATCATGCTGCCCAACCACGCCCCGCTCACCATCGCCGAGCAGTTCGGCACGCTGGAGACCCTGCACCCCGGTCGCATCGACCTCGGCCTGGGCCGGGCTCCGGGCAGCGACCAGAACACTGCACGGGCGCTGCGTCGGGATCCGAGAGCGGCCGACCAGTTCCCGCAGGACGTCCTGGAGCTGCAGGGATACCTGCGCGGCAGGTCGCTCATCCCCGGCGTGCAGGCCGTCCCCGGCGCGGGGACCGACGTGCCGCTCTACATCCTGGGCTCGTCCCTGTTCGGCGCCCAGCTGGCCGCGGCGCTGGGCCTGCCCTACGCGTTCGCCTCGCACTTCGCGCCCGCCGCGCTGCACGAGGCCGTCGCGGTCTACCGCCGCGAGTTCCAGCCCTCGGAGCAGCTGGACGAGCCCCACGTCATCGTCGGCGTCAACGTCATCGCAGCCGACGACGCCGACGACGCGACCCAGCAGTTCGAGCGCATGCGCCGCGCCCGGGTGCTGAGCATGCTCTCGCGCGGGCAGTCGACTCCCCGGCTGAGCGACGTCGAGGTCGACGCCCTGCTGGCCACGCCCAACGGGCGGGCCATCGCCGACATGCTCAGGTACTCCGCGGTCGGCACCCCCGAGCAGGTGCGCACCTACCTGGAGGACTTCGCCGCGTCGACCGGGGCCGACGAGCTGATCGTCGCGCACCAGTCGCGCGCCGTGGCCGACCGGTTGAGATCGGTCGAGCTGACCGCCCTCGCGATGAACGGCACCGTCGCCATGAACAGCACAGAGAGGACCCGCCGACGATGACGACGTTGGTCGCGCGCGGCGTCACCGCGTCCTACGGCGGGCTGCCCGTCCTGCACGGCGTGGACGTCGTGGTCAGCCCGGGCACTCGGCTGGGACTGGTCGGGCCGAACGGCGCAGGCAAGACCACGCTGATGAAAGTGTGTGCGGGAGAACTGCATCCGGATGCGGGGACGGTGTCCGCGACCGGCACGATCGGGTACCTGCCGCAGGAGCCCGACCGCAGGCCCGGCGAGACGTTGCTGGGGTACCTCGGCCGCCGCTCGGGCGTGAGCGCTGCCGACGAGATGCTGCAGGCCGCGGCTGCGGGGCTCACCGACAGCGGCGACACCGCGGCGACGGCCTATGACGTTGCGCTGCAACGGTGGCTTGCCCTGGGCGGGGCGGATCTGGACGTGCGCGCCGAGCAGCTGTGCGCCGATCTCGGGCTCGGCGAGGAGCTGCTGCACGTGGAGACCGCCGGGCTGTCCGGTGGGCAGATGGCTCGGGCGTCGCTGGCCGCCGTCCTGCTGAGCCGCTTCGACGTGCTGCTGCTGGACGAGCCGACCAACGACCTGGACCTGGACGGCCTCTCGCGGCTCGAGCAGTTCGTACTGGGCCTGCGCGGCGGTCTGGTGGTGGTGAGCCACGACCGGGAGTTCTTGTCCCGCACCATCACCGGGGTGCTCGAGCTCGACCCGTACAACAAGGCGAGCCGCGAGTTCGCAGGCGGCTGGGACGCCTACCTCGACGAGCGCGCGGTCGCCCGCCGGCACGCACGCGAGCAGTACGAGGCCTACGCCGACAAGCGCGGCGAGCTGACGGGGCGGGTGCAGTCGACGCGGGAGATGTCCGTCCGCGGGGCGCTGCGCGCGAAGAACAAGGCGCCGGACGGGGACCGGGTAGGACGCGGTGCGCGGATCGAGGCTGCCACCTCCGCGGCCTCCAAGGTCCGCTCGCTGGAGAGCCGGCTGGCGCACCTGGACGTCGACGCGGTCGAGGAGCCGCGCAAGGAGTGGGAGCTGCGCATCGAGCTACCCGCCGCACCCCGCTCCGGAGCCGTTGTCGCGACGCTGCGGTCGGCAGTGGTGCGGCGCGGGTCCTTCACGCTCGGGCCGGTCGACCTCGACCTGCGCTGGGCCGACCGGGTCGCCGTGCTGGGGCCCAACGGCGGCGGCAAGACGACCCTGCTGCAGGCCCTGCTCGGGCGGCTGCCGCTGAGCGAGGGCACGGCGACGCTCGGCGGCGGCGTGGTCGTCGGAGAGCTGGACCAGGTCCGCCGCGAGTTCAGCACCGGGACAACGGTCGTCGACGTGCTCGGCGGTGCCACCGACCTGCCGCCCGAGGAGGTGCGGACGCTGCTGGCCAAGTTCGGGCTCAAGGGCCCGCACGTCGCCCGGCCGGCCGCGTCCCTCTCACCCGGCGAGCGCACCCGCGCCGGCCTGGCCCTGCTGATGGCCCGCGGCACCAACTGCCTGGTGCTGGACGAACCGACGAACCACCTCGACCTGGCCGCGATCGAGCAGCTCGAGGCCGCGCTGACCAGCTACGACGGGACGCTGTTGCTGGTCTCCCACGACCGTCGGCTGCTGGAGGCGGTGCCGACGACGCGGACGTTGCAGGTAGTCGACGGCGCTGTCAGCGAGGTCTAGCTGCCCGAGCGCGGGTGGCTATCGGGCGGGACCACCAAGGACACCGTGAGACAGGTGGAGCACGGCTCGACCGGCTACGATCCTCCGGTGTCCACGCCCGTCGCCATCAAGGTTGCTCGCTTCTCGCGGCGCGCACTGTGCGCGGCCATCACGCTGACGTTGAGCCTGACGTGCATCGCCCTCATGGTTGCCGCGCCGACGACACACATGACTGGCGCATCGACGGCCGCACCTGCGATCGCCGTCGCCCACATCGGTGGCCTCACCGAGGCCGCCGGCGGTGTCGTGGTCCGTGAACCCGCTCTCCTGTTTGCCTCGGTGGCGTCGCCGGACATGGGCTCGATGTGCGACAGCGCGTGCATCACCGAGCTGAGCAAGGCGTGCATGGTTGCAGTCGCTCTAACTGTGCTCTCTCTGCTGGCGCTGCTCCTGGCCTCTCGCCGAGACACCTTTGTGCAAGTGCTGGCGCGGCACCGGCCGTCTGCGCAAGCACGACGACGGCGACGCCAGACGCCATGGACGGTGCCGTCACCGATCTCCTTGTGCGTGTTGCGGGTGTGACAGGTCGCTCAGAGATCTCTCTCTGAGCCGAGCCCGGCGGCGTGCGCCCATCAACGTGCGCCCCTGCTGAGCTGGCCCTCTCGGGCGCCAGTTCCAGACCTCGTCCGATAACCCGACCTCAATTCGAAGGACCACACCCCCATGGACATGCCCATGCGTTCCGCCGTCCCCGACTGGCTCACCCCGGTCGCCTGGACGTACATCACACTGTCACTGCTCAGCGCCATCTTCATCGCCTTTGACATCTACCTGCGCCGTCGCCGTCATCGCGGTGTTGCCACAGAGCTGGTGTGGATCACCTCCGCGCTCTACCTCGGTCCCTTCGCCGTCCCGACCTATCTGCGCCACCGGCGGGCCACACCTTCCTCCGCGACCGTCGATGCCGGTGCGGCTGAGGAATCCAGAGGCACGGCGTTCGCCGTGCTTCCTGGCGGCGGCGCATCGGCCGTGGCACACCTGGTCGCGGTGCCCCTGGTCGTTGCGTTCGGCTGGACCATCGCGGGTATGGCGATGTGGCCGATGATCCTCGTCATCGCCTTCCTGGCGATCGTCATGCTGGCGATCTATGAGCGGGTAGCCAGCCGTGGCCCGGGGGCCAAGCGCACACGTGGCATCTCTGTCGGGGCTGCCATCGCGGCTGCCGTCATCACGGTCGCCGCGTTCGACGTCGGCATGGTCGGCTGGATGCTCCTGCTGCACTTCAACGCCCTGATGCCGCCGGTCACCGACGGCACCTTCTGGTTCCTCATGCAGGTGGGAGTTCTCGTCGGACTCCTGACCGGCTTCCCGGCAGTCAGCTGGCTCCTTCGCCGTAAGCAGACCGTCGTGCCGGCCTGAACGCTGCTGGACCAGCAACATGCCGACACTCCTGTGCTGCCGTCGCATCCGCGCGGCGGCAGCACGGGTTCGGAGTTCTCACACCTGAGGACCGGCGGCGCCCTTAACGGCGCGGGCCACCTCGTCGGAAAGCGGCTCCGTCCCCGGCCGGAACCGCGCCACCGGCTCGCCCTGGGCCGACAGCAGCCACTTCTCGAAGTTCCACTGCACGTCCCCGGCCGCGCCCTCGGCGTCCGGCACGTCCGTCAGGGCGGCGAACAGGGCGCTGCGCCCGGGTCCGTTCACGTCGACCTTGGCCAGCAGCGGAAAGCTGACGCCATAGGTGGCCGAGCAGAACGTGGCGATCTCCTCCGCCGTGCCCGGCTCCTGACCGCCGAACTGGTTGCACGGCACGCCGATGACGGTCAGCCCGGGCGTCTGCGCGTGCAGCCGTTCTAGCTGCTCGTACTGCGGGGTCAGGCCGCATCGTGAGGCGACGTTCACCACCAGGGCGCAGCCTCCGTCGGCGATCTCACCCAGCGTGCGGCTCTCACCGGACAGGGTCTGGACGGGCAGGTCGTACAGGGACACGGCGTTCTCCTCGGGCTCGACGTACTCTCAGGATATCGAGGCAGCCACCTCGACCTGTCAGCACCTGACCGGCTCTCCGGACGGCGTGGTACTGACAACTCGCGACGGTTCCCGAGCTGTCAGTACGTGACCGGCCCTCCGGACGGCGTGGTGCTGACAACTCGGCTCAGGTTGAGGCGACGTCGTAGACGCACTCGGCTCCGACCCAGGTCGAGCGCACCGTCAGGTCCACGATATCGGCTGCGGGCGTGGTGAAGGGGTCATCAGACAGCTCGACGAAGTCAGCCAGCAGCCCCGGGCTCAGGCGCCCCTTGAGCCCCTCCTCGCCGGAGGCATAGGCCGAACCCGTGGTGTAGAGGCCTACCGCCTCCTCCGTCGAGATCCGCTGGCTCAGCCCGACCGGGGCACCGTCCAGCGCCTGTCGTGTCACGCAGCTGGTGATCGCGGCCAACGGCTCGTAGGGACCGCACGGGTAGTCGCTGGAGCCGGCCACCTGGATGCCGGCGTCGAGCAGCGTCCGGTGGGCGAACAGCCTCTCCAGGCGCTGCTCCCCGTAGTACCCGGGAAGCTTGTCGCCGTGGAAGCGGGCGTAGGACCCGAAGGGCACCGGCACCAGGCCGAGCGCGCTGATCCGGCGCACGATGTCGTCGTCGACGAGGCTGCAGTGCTCGATGCGGTGGCGCAGATGAGGCACCCCACCGCGGCGGGCCTTCTCGTGCGCGTCCAGCAGCAGCCGGATCGCACGGTCCCCATTGGCGTGGACGGCGATCACCACACCGTCATTCGAGACGCGGGCGACCAGGTCGTCGAGCGAGTCGGCGTCGATGACCTGCATGCCGTGGTCGTCGGTGCCCTCGAACGGGTCGTCGACGAGGCAGTTGCCTCCCGCACACGCGCCGTCGACGAAGGCCTTCACGCCGACCAGACGCAGCCGCTCATCCCCGAATCCGCTGCGCAGGCCGAGCTGGGACAGGTGCTCGTAGTGCGGGTGGGCGACCAGGAACCCGGTACGCATCGACAGCTCACCCGCTGCCCGAGCCTCCATCAGCAGCTTGACATCCTCTGGTCCGCACAGCGCGTCGCACATCGAGGTGAGGCCCGCCGCGTGGAACATGTCGAAGGCCCGGCCCAGGCTCCGGCGGCGCATCACCATCGTCGACGGGGGGATCACCGGCGTAGTGCGCGCCAACGAGGGGTTCGCGACGTCGAAGAGCGCCTGCTCGTAGACGACGCCGTTGAGTCGTCCTTGGCCGTCGCGCCCCAGCGCCCCGCCCTGCGGGTCCTCACTGCCGTCGTGGAGCCCGGCAGCTGCCAGGCCGGCAGAGTTCAGCACTCCCCAGTGGGAAGCCACGTGCACGAGCAGCACGGGATGGTCCTCGACGATGTCGTCCAGGCGCCAGCGGTCCAGCACGCGCCCAAGAGTGGTCTTGCTGTGGTCGTACCTGGAGCCGATCACCCAGTCCTTGTCGCCCACTCCAGCGGCCTCAGCCCGCAGGAGCTGCACCAGGGTCGCCTCGTCGACGGCGACCTCCGGCGAGCAGTCCACGTGCAGCAGGTTCTCCGCCGTCATGGTCGGGTGGGCGTGGGCGTCGTTGAAGCCGGGCAGCAAGACGCCGTCCAGGCGTACCTCACGATCGACCGGGAACTGCTGCGTAAGATCCTCCTCGGTACCTGCGGCCACGACCCTGTCGCCGAGCACGACCAGGGCCTCGACCGGAGGCCCTGCCAGCGTGTGGATCTGCCGTGCGCGGACGAGCGTCCATACCGCGGGGTGGGGTGTTTCACTCACGACACTGCCTCCAGATATAAGAGTGACGGACGATGTTCAGCACGACACGCTAGGTGGTGATGCATGACCCCGACTTGATCTCGCCCTCAGTGAGGATGTCGACCCGCACGCCGCCGCGGTGGATGAGCGGCCGAAGCAGACCCGGCCCGGCGATCCGCTCCAGGTGTGCGCAGGGCTCGGCGAGACGCAGCCCGCGGCAGCGCACCTCGCCGATGCTGAACTCGAGCCCGACGAGCCCGTTCACGTCGATCCCACGCGTGAGGAGGTTCCGCCGGGTGCTGGCGAAGTCCAAGCGCGAGTCTCGAGCTGTGAGCTCTTCGACGACCTCCGCCGCGATCAGCGTCAGCTCGTACCCGGGACGGTGAGCGGCGCGAGTGCTGAACGTGCCGGCGTTCTTCGCGTAGCGATCGCCTTCCAGACCCCTGCCGGGGAGGGCGCGGCCGCTGGTGATGATCTGCATGGGCGCTTCGGCGTCCGGGGCGATCGCGATCTGCTCGACGACGCCGGATAACCGGGTACGCGCTCCAGCAGGCGGCAGCACGGGGTCCAGCGAGGCGACGGCGAACGCGCTGCTGATCTCCAGGTCGGCAGTCGCCCGGCCGAGCAGGCCGGGGTCCTGCGGGCTGTGGACGATCCCGGGCGGGGTGCCGAACGCGAGCGTGGCCACCTGCCGCCGCGGACCGTCAGCGAGCGGGCTGTCGCTGCACTCGACGACAGCTAGCCAGTAGCCGGCCCACTGGAAAGCCCGCGGCTCGGCGATCGGCACCAGTCCGAAGTCACGGCCGGCGAGCCAGCTCTTCCAGATCCCCAGTGCGTGCGCCAGCGGCTCGTCGCCGGTCGGCGGCAGTCCGTCGAGGGGCGTGTGAAGCACCGAAGACAGGCAGGCGGCGAAGGCGCGAACGACCGGGCTGCCAGGGCCCTCGGGCAGATCGACGTCCTTCATGTGCGGTCCGTCGCAGTGCGTTGAACGGTCATCTCAGTCTCCTGTTGTCGCTGTGGCGCCGAGCGCATGCCTTATCGGACCCTGCCGCGAACACTCCCAGGGACCTGACCCCCCCTTCTCACCGATAGCTACAGGAAGTACCTCCCTGTCAGAGGAAGCGACCGTGCGGGCGGCAGGTCGACGGGACGACCGTCGATGGTGACGTCGAGGGAACCGGGATCCACCCGCACCTGCGGTGAGGCGTCGTTGCGGACCAGGTCGCGCTTGGTCAGGTGCCGCGCACCACGCACCGCGGTCAGGCGACGCCGTATCCCCAGCCGGTCGGCCAGGCCGCTGTCCAACGCGGCCTGGGCGACGAAGGCGACCCCGAGCGAGGCCGGGGCCGAGCCCTGCGCGCCGAACATCGGCCGGTAGATCTGCGGCTGGCCCAGGCGCGTGCTGTCGTTGCCCGAGCCCACCGGCGCCCAGACGACGAAGCCGTTCTTGAGCACCAGCTGTGGCTTGACCCCGAAGAACTCCGGGCGCCACAGCACGATGTCGGCGAGCTTGCCCGGCTGCAGCGAGCCGACCTCGTGCGCCATGCCCTGGGTGATCGCCGGGTTGATCGTCATCTTCGCCAGGTACCGCAGAATGCGCTCGTTGTCATTGTCGCCTATGCCTCCGTACACCTCCTTCATGCGGTGCGCCGTCTGCCAGGTCCGCAGGCTCACCTCCCCGATGCGGCCCATCCCCTGGGAGTCCGAGGACACCATGGCGATGGCTCCCATGTCGTGCAGCACGGTCTCGGCTGCGACGGTGCCTGACCGCGCTCGCCAGCGGACCGCCTCCAGGTCCTCCTCGAGGTCGTGGTGCATGCGGTGCACCGTCATCTTCATCTCGGGGTACTCGGCCAGCGTGTTGACCGAGTACGGCAGCGTCGGCGTCGTGGACGAGCCCAGGACGTGCGCTTGGCCGGCGAGCTCCAGGACGTTCGGGTGCCCCCCGCCCAGTCCCTCGATGTGGTAAGCGTGAATGGTCCTGCCGTCGATCGCCGCGAGGGTGTCCTCCAGCTCTCCGGCCTCCTGGTTGGAGTCGGTGTGGATGCACACCGGGACGTCGTAGGCGTCGGCGACGGTCAGGGCGTTGTCGATCACCGAGGAGTAGCTCGCGGTGTCCTCGTGGATCTTGAGGCCGGCGGCACCCATCTCCAGGTTCTGCTCCAGGGCCGCGGGGCCCGACGCGCTGCCGCGTGCCAGCAGCGCCACGTTCATCGGGTAGCCTTCCCACGCCTCCATCATGCGGTGGAAGTGGTACTCCGGGTTGACCCCGAGGTCGGACACGTGGCCGTAGCCCATGCCCACGATCGTCGTGGTCCCGGCCGACAGCGCCGCCGGGATGAGGCTGGTGGTGGCGAGATGGACATGGGGGTCGACGATCCCAGGAGTCGCGATCATCCCCTCGGCCATGATCCAACCGGTGTTGGCGCCGGCGACGAGGTCCACACCATCTGTCACGTCGGGGTTGCCGGCGCGTCCCACACCGACGATGCGCCCACCCTTGATGCCGATGCACGTCTTGACGATGCCGAGCAGCGGATCCATCACCAGCACGTTGGCGATGATCAGGTCGAGGGTGCTGTCCTGGTCGACGTGGCTTGAGGCCTGCATGCCGTCACGGATGGTCTTGCCCAGACCCCACAGGGGCTCGTCCCCGTAGGAGACATGGTCGTCCTCCACCTCGGCGACGAGGTTGGTGTCAGCTAGACGCACCTTGTCTCCGGTGGTGGGCCCGTACAGCCGGTTGTAGGTCGAGCGGTCGATGGATCGGGGCATCGCGCGTCTCCTCTCGTCGCTCAGGGTGGGCCGTCTTGGTAGCCCGCAGCGCGCAGACGGTCCACGGCGTCCGCACGCAGCTGTGGTACCCGGGCCTCGTCCAGCAGGCAGTCGTTGACGAACCCGTTGAACCCGTAGATGCCACGCTCGCCCGCGTACTCGGTGAGCTCCACGCTCCGCAGCTGCCCGGGCGCCCAACGGACGGCGCCACCGGCCAGCAGGTCCAGGTGCATCCCGAACGCGGTACCGCGGTCGAAGCGCAGGTGCCGGTTCGCCTCGAAGAAGTGGAAGTGCGAGGTCACCACCACCGGCCACTGCGACGTGTTGCGCACGTCCGTGCGGACGACCCGTCTGGCAGGCAGCACGATCGGACGGGCTGCGGGAAGGAGCTCTCCGGGGATCATCGTCTGCTCCTCAGGAACGTGGGCATCGGTCACTGGATGGGTCTGCGCAGGGACACAAGCTTCGTCCCGTCAGCGAATCGAACCTCGAGCTGCATGACGGAGATCATCTCCGGCACCCCTTCCATCACGTCGTCGCGGCCGAGCACCGTACGGCCGTGGGCGACGACGTCCTCGTAGTCGGCGCCGTCCCGCGCCTTCTCGTGCAGCTCGTCGCAGATCAACGCCACGGCCTCCGGGTGGTTCAGCCGCAGACCACGCCCGCGCCGTCGGCGAGCGAGCTCCGCGGCTGCGAAGATGGTCAGGCGGTCCTGCTCGCCGGGGGTCAGCCTCACGGGGTCGGTCTCAGGGTCCTCGCCGACGCCTCCGCGTCACCGGCCGACGTCCTCATACGTCGCGCAGCGCGAGGTGGCGGTCCCGCACGTCGTCCGCTGCGGTGAACTCGGCGGTCGTCCCGTCGAAGACCATCTGGCCGCTCTCCAGGATGTACACACGGTCCGCGAGCTGGACGCACAGGTCGATCTGCTGCTCCACCAGGAGCACCGCGACCCCCTCGCGACTCATCTCCTGGATGATCTCAGCCACCCGCTCCACGATCACCGGTGCCAGACCCTCCGCGGGTTCGTCCAGCAGGACCGTGCGCGCCCCACCGAGCATCGCCCGCGCGATGGCGAGCATCTGCTGCTCGCCCCCGGACAGACGGTCGCCCTTGTTGCGCCGTCGTTCAGCCAGTCGCGGGAAGTGCTCGTAGACGTCGGCGACGGTCCAGCGGGCGCCCTTGCGCGCCGCTATGGCCAGGTTCTGCTCCACCGTCAACCGGCTGAAGACGCCCCGGTGCTCCGGCACGTACGCCAGACCCCTGCGCGCCACCTGGAAAGGCGTGGAGCCGCTGAGGGACGTCCCGTCGTACGTCACCTCCCCCTTCCTGGTCACCAGGCCCATGATCGCCTTCAGGGTGGTGGACTTGCCGGCCCCGTTGCGGCCGAGCAGCGCCACCACCTCGCCATCACCCACCGTCAGGGAGACGTCGCTGAGTATCTGGCTCTTGCCGTAGAAGGCGTCGACACCCGTCAGCTCAAGCACTGAAGCCCTGCCCGAGGTAGGCGCGCTGAACCCGTTCGTCGGAACGGATCTCGGCCGGCGCGCCGTCCAGCAGGATCCGCCCGGCGACCAGCACGGCGATACGGCTGGCCACGCGCATGGTCATGGCCATGTTGTGCTCGATCATGATGATGGTGTACTCCCCGGTCAGCTCGTGCAGCAACCGCTCCATCAGCGGTACGTCATCGATGCCCATGCCCGACGTGGGCTCGTCCAGCAGCAGGATCTTGGGTCGGGGCGCCAGCGACATGCCGACCTCGAGCAGGCGCTGCTGCCCGTGGCTCAACTCCGCAGCCTGTCGGTGACCCACCTGCTGGAGCCCTACCTGATGCAGCACCTCCCGTGCCCGTTCCAGCGGAGCGCGACGACGTCCCAGCGCCGTCAGGAAGTTGAGGGCCTGTGCTGCATGCGCCCCTTGTGCGGCCAGCCGGAGGTTCTCCAGGACGGTCAGCTCGGGGAAGAGACTCGTCACCTGGAAGCAGCGAGCGAGCCCGAGCCCGACACGCCGGTGGGCGGGCGTCCGGTGCACTTCCTGACCGTCCACCAGGACCGTGCCCTCCGAGGGCGCCAGCTGTCCGGTCAGCACGTTGAAGAAGGTGGTCTTACCGGCGCCGTTGGGACCGATGATGGCGTGCAGGGTGCCGGCCTGCACAGCGATGTCGATCTGCTCCAGAGCGGTGAAGTTGCCGAAACGCTTGGCGACCCCCACGGCCTCGAGTGCCACCCGCCCGTTGTGCTCGCTGGTCATCGGGACGGCTCCCGGCTGCCGGCACGCCGACGTCGAACCTCTTTGACCACCAGCTCGATCGCGCCCCACACCCCGCCGCGGAGGTACAGGACAATCGCGATCAGGGCGACGGCGAGCAGGATCTGCCAGCGGTCCCACACCTGCGAGAGGTAGTCCGACAGCGTCAGGAAGATGACGGCCCCGAGGAAGGAGCCGTACAGCGAACCAGTACCCCCCAGGATCGTCATCACCAGGATGGTCGTGGAGATCTCCGGCTGCAGCGCCGTGTCAGGTACGGCCCCGAGGTAGATGGCGTAGAGCCCGCCTGCCAGACCGGTGACGAGCCCGGAGATTGAAAAGGCCAGGAGCTTGAAGAGCATGGTGTTGTAGCCGATGGCGGCGGCTCTGTCCTCGTTCTCGCGGATCGCCATCAGGGTGGCGCCGAAGGGTGAGTGGATCACCCGGGTGAGCAGGACGTAGACGGCGACGAAGCAGATGGCGACGAGCACGAAGACGGAGAGGCTGGAGCTGAGCGTGGTCATCTCGACGCCGAAGACCCCGACGGCCCTGGCCGAGAAGCCCCGTAGTCCGTTCTCGCCGCCGGTGATGTCGCTCAGCACGTACACGAGATAACCGAACATGGCCGAGAAGGCGAAGGTCAGCATGACGAACGTGACGCCCCTGCGCAGGATGCACAGCGCCCCGACGACGGTCGCCGTCAACATTCCCACCAGCGCCGCGATGAGCAGGCCGGCCGGCGTCTGGACGCCCAGGTGGAGGAAGGACAGGCCGGCCGCGTACGCGCCGACGCCGAAGAAGATGCCCTGTCCGAAGGACAGCAACCCGGTGTAGCCGAGCAGCAGGTTCGTCCCCAGGACGGCGATGGAATACACGAGGACGGTGCTCGCCAGGGAGTAGCTGGGCGTGAGCAGGGCGAGCACGACGACCGAGCCGATGGCGGCAGCAGCCGCCCACCGCACCGGGTGCGGCGACCTGTGGTTCCCCCCGGGTGTCTGCTTCGGTGTCGCATCGGGCTCGGTGGTCTCAAGCACGGCTGAGCCTTCCCAGGACGACATCGCTCTTGGCGAGCAGGACCGCTGCCATCAGGACGTAGATGACGACGTCACCGGCAGCGGGAGCGAAGATGATGGCCAGGCTCTGGACCTCGGCGATGACCAGGGCAGCGACGAAGGCGCCGACGTAGCTGCCGATGCCGCCCACGACGACCACCACGACGGCCAGGGCCAGCACCTCGCTACCGGATGTCGGACCCAGGCTCCTCATGGGTCCGGACAGCACACCCGCCAGCGCGGCCAGGGCAGCGGCCGCTGCGAACGTCACCGAGAACAGCTTGAAGATGTTGATGCCAAGGCTCGACACCATCTCGGTGTCCTCGGAGCCCGCGCGCAGCATCGCACCGAAACGCGTTCTCTCCAGCAGCAACCACAGACCGAAGGCCAGTGCCAACGTGAGCGCCACGACGAAGATCCGGTAGACGGGATAGACCGTCGCACCGATGTTCACGGTGTCGCGCAGGACGTCGGGAGGGCTCAGCGTGAACTGGTTGGCGCCCCAGTAGAGAGTCACCAGCTCTTGCACACCGATGGCCAGGGCGAAGGTGGCGACGATCTGGTACGTGTGCGACATGCGGTATAGACGGCGCAGCAGCAACCGCTCGATGACGGCAGCGACCAGTCCCACCACCAGAGGCGCCAGGAGGAGCGCCCACCAGAATGAGAGCCCACGTCCCATGACCTCGAACGCGAGGTAGGAACCGAGCAGGAAGAAGGCTCCGTGGGCGAAGTTGACGAAGTTCATCAGGCCGAAGACCACGGTGAAGCCGACCGCGATCAGGAAGTAGATCAGGCCGTTGCCGAGGCCGTTGATGAACTGGCTGAGCAGGAGCTGGGAATCCATCGATCAGGTTGCCATCGGTTCCAGCGTGCATCCCGTTGACTCGATCGGCTGGGCGCTCTGCCCGCTGGAGATGATCTCCATCATGTCGTCCTCGTCGTCCATGTCGGCTTCCGCCTTGCCCACCATCAGGTAGTAGTCCTTGATCACCTGGTGGTCCTCGGCCCGGATCGTCTCTGGCCCCGTGAGCCCTTCGTACTCCAGGCCCTCTAGGGCCGCCATGATCTCGGCCGGCTCCGTCGACCCAGCGGCGGCCACACCCTCCAGTATCAGCCGGCCGCTGATGTAGCCCCCGGCGTGGGAGTAGCTGGGGTTTCGGTCGTACTTCTCCCGGAAGAGCTCCACGAACTCGCGGTTGGCCGGGGCGTCGACGGTGTGCCAGTATTGGGCGCCCACGTAGATGCCCTCCATCGTCTCCGCGCCCAGCGCCTTGAACTGAGACAACCCGCCGCTCCAGGCGAGCAGGATCTTCATCTGGTTCTTCACCCCGAACGCCACGGCCTGCTGGATCGTGGTCGTGGACTGCGCACCGAAGTTCAGGATGCACAGGACGTCCGGCTTGGCGGCGATGGCGTTGTTGACGTATCCGGAGAACTCCGTCGCGTCCAGGCCGTGGAAGGAGTTCCCGACGTGCTCGACCCCCAGGTCGGCGAACACCCCCTCCGCCGCGGTCAGCAGGGCCTGCCCGAAGACGTAGTCCGGCGTGATCGTGTACCAGCGCTGCAGGGAGTCGTCCTCTTCGATCATCGGGCGGACCGTCTCCTGGATGGCGCCGTACGTGGCGACGGACCACCTGAACACGGCCTCGCGGCACTCAGAGCCTGTCAGCTCGTCGGCTCCTGCCGTGGTCACGAAGATCCCACCGCTCTTGTTGACCTCCTCACCGATGGCGAGGGCAGTGCTCGAGAGCAGAGCGCCGACGAAGAGGTTGGCGCCACCAGAGATGCTCTCGCGCGTGCGACGCACCGCATCGTCGATGGCCTCCTGGGTGTCGTAGCCGACGATGTCGATGGGGCGGTCGATCACCGTGCCTCCCATCGCCTCCGGCACCAGCGCGAGGCCCTCGACCCCCTCCTGGCCCAGCTCGGCCTGCGACCCGGACGTGCCGAACAGGCTCACCAGGGTGACGGCCTCGGCGTCGACCGACTCCGCGCCGCTCGCCTGCCCGCCCGGAGCCGACTCCTCGTCCTTGGCGCAGCCAGCAAGGAAGGACGAGGATGCCACTGCTGCTCCAGCCCAGCCGAGCCCCTTGAAGAACAGCCTGCGGTCCATGCCTTCGGTGCTCATGCGGGGATCTCCTCGTGGGTGGGAACGATGGAAGCGCTGTGCGTCGGGTCTGCCTTGTTCACGGGTCTGTGGATGCTCACGGTGCGACGTGCCTGTCCGCGACGTCCAGGGCCTTGTCCAGGGCGGCGAGTCCTTCCTTGGCCTCGTCGGCAGTGATGGTGCACGGTGGCACCACGTGCAGCCGGTGGTAGTTGACGAACGGCAGCACCCCACCGGCCCTGCAGGCGGCGACGACCTCGGTCATCGCGGTGCTGGTCCCGCCGTACGGCGCCAGCGGCTCCCGCGTCTCCCAGCTCACGACGAGGTCCAGCGCCCAGAACACTCCCATGCCCCGCACCTCCCCGATGCTGGGGTGGCGCTCCGCCAGTGCCCGCAGCCCGGGCCCGAGGACGTCCGCGCCGATCCGGGCCGCGTTCTCGACGATGCCCTCGTCCTTCATCGTAGAGATGGTGGCGACCGCCGCGGCGCACGCCAGCGGGTGCCCGGAGTACGTCAGGCCCCCGGGGTAGGCACGGTCGTCGAAGGTGCGCGCGATCTCGTCGCTGATCACGACACCGCCCAGGGGCACGTAGCCCGAGGTGACGCCCTTGGCGAAGGCGATGAGGTCGGGCCGCACACCCCAGTGGTCCAGCGCGAACCACTTTCCGGTACGGCCGAAGCCGGCCATCACCTCGTCAGCCACGAAGACGATGCCGAACCGGTCGCAGATGTCGCGGACGCCGGCGAGGTAGCCGGGCGGCGGTGGCATGATCCCCGCCGTGCCGGGGATGGTCTCGAGCACGATCGCCGCGATCGTGGCGGGGCCCTCGAACTGGACGAGCTGCTCCAGGTGCTCCAGCGCCCGAGCGCACTCCTCTTCCTGCGTGGTCGCGTGGAAGGCGGACCGGTACAGGAACGGCCCGAAGAAGTGCACGACGCCCGTGACACCCGCCTCGTTGGGCCAACGCCGGGGGTCGCCGGTCAGGTTCACGGCCGTGGAGGTGCCGCCGTGGTAGGAGCGGTAGGCCGAGAGCACCTTGGTCCGGCCGGTGTGCAGCCGCGCCATCCGGACGGCGTTCTCGATCGCCTCTGCACCACCGTTGGTGAAGAAGACCTTGTTCAGGCCTTCGGGGGCCAGCTCCGCGATCAGCCGCGCTGCCTCGCTGCGCTGGTCGTTGGCGTGCTGCGGCGCGACGGTGCACAGCCGCCCGGCCTGCTCCTGGATGGCCGCGACCACGCGCGGGTGCTGGTGCCCGATGTTGGTGAACACCAGCTGCGAGGACAGGTCGAGCAGCCGGGTGCCGTGGTGGTCCCAGACGTAGCTGCCCTCGGCGCGCGTGACGACCATGGGCGTGAGGTTCTTCTGGGCTGACCAGGAGTGGAAGACGTGGGCGCGGTCGAGGGCGTAGGCGCGCTCTCCCCGTTCGGCGTCGTCCTGCTGGGCGGTCGGCTGCAAGGTGTCGGTCATGTCTGCGCCTCAGTCGCTCTGGGGGAAGCCGAGGTTGATCCCACCGTGGCTCGGGTCGAGCCAGCGCGAGGTGACGACCTTGCCCCGGGTGAAGAAGTGCACCCCGTCGGTGCCGTGGGCGTGGGTGTCCCCGAACAGCGAGGACTTCCAGCCCCCGAAGGAGTAGTACGCCATCGGGACGGGGATCGGCACGTTGATCCCGACCATGCCCACCTCCACCTCGTTCTGGAACCGACGGGCCGCTCCCCCGTCGTTGGTGAAGATCGCGGTGCCGTTGCCGTAGGGGTTCTCGTTGACCAGGGTCAGCGCGTCGTCATATGTCGACACGCGCAGCACCGACAGCACGGGCCCGAAGATCTCCTCGGTGTACACGCTCATCTGCGGCGTGACGTGGTCGAAGAGCGAGGGTCCGAGCCAGAACCCGTTGGTGTCCCCGTCGGGCTCGACGCCACGACCGTCGACGACGAGCGAAGCACCGGCTTGCTCGCCGGCGTCCAGGTAGGAGGCGACCTTGTCGCGGTGGGCCTGCGTCACCAAGGGCCCCATGTCGCAGCCGCGGCGTCCGTCACCCACCCGCAGCTTGCCCATCCGGTCGACGATGCGGGAGACGAGGTCGTCAGCGACCGGACCCACAGCCACCAGGGCGCTGATCGACATGCATCGCTCACCGGCAGAGCCGAAGCCGGCGTTCACGGCAGCGTCTGCTGCCAGGTCGAGGTCCGCGTCCGGCAGCACCACCATGTGGTTCTTCGCCCCACCCAGCGCCTGGACCCGCTTGCCGTTCGCTGTGGCCTTCTCGTGCACGTAGCGTGCGATCGGGGTGGAGCCGACGAACGACACCGAACGTACGGTCGGGTGCTCGAGCAGGGCGTCGACCGCCACCTTGTCACCGTGCACGACGTTGAAGACCCCCTCCGGCAGACCGGCTTCCGCCCACAGGGCGGCCATCCAGCCGGCGGCGGTCGGGTCCTTCTCGCTCGGCTTGAACACCACGGTGTTCCCACAGGCGATGGCGATCGGGTAGAACCACATCGGGACCATGGCCGGGAAGTTGAACGGGCTGATGATCGCCACCACGCCGAGCGGCTGGCGGATCGAGTAGACGTCCACGTTGGTGGACACGCCCTCGGAGAACCCGCCCTTGAGCAGGTGCGGGATACCGCAGGCGAACTCCACGACCTCCAAGCCGCGGGTCACCTCCCCCAGGGCGTCAGAGAGCACCTTCCCGTGCTCGGCGGTGATGATCGCCGCCAGCTCCTCCTTGCGTTCGTCCAGCAGCTGGCGGAACGCGAAGAGCACCTTGGTCCGCGCGGACAGGGACGAGTGCCGCCACGAGGCGAACGCGCGCTCGGCGGCGTCCACGGCAGCGGCCACGTCATCGGCGGAAGCCAGGTCGACCGCCCCCGTCACCGCACCGGTAGCCGGGTCGAACACCTCGCTGCTGCGCCCCACGACGCCGCTCCACGCCTTGCCGTCGATCCAGTGTGAGATGCGCTCTGCCATCGGTGCTCCAGAGGTAGGTGCTGACGCCCGCGTGTGGACGTCGCTTCCTACTCTGCGCTGTCGGGCCGCTGGCAGCAAGACTCATGGTGTCAACATCGGACCGCATGGTGCTTACACTCTGTCGGTGCTGTCGCTGCGTCAGGTCCTCGCCCTCCCCGAGCTGCAAGCCGGGTCGCCCGAGCTGCTGCACGACGCCGGCGACCTGGACCGGCCGGTCCGGTGGGTGCACGTCAGCGAGCTGTCCGACATCGCCGGTCTGCTCCGTGGCGGCGAGCTCATCCTCACCACGGGCATCGCTCTTCCCGCTGACGCCACCGCGTTGCGCAGGTACGCCCGGGAGCTGTCCGACGCAGGGGCCAGCGGCCTGGTCGTCGAGCTCGGGCGCCGGTGGATGGCTCTTCCTGCAGCGCTGGTCCAGGGCGCCGTGGCTGCCGGCCTGCCACTGGTCGCGCTGCACCGGACGGTCCCCTTCGTCGCGGTCACCGAGACGGTGCACGCCACGATCGTCAACGCCCAGTACGACCTCCTGCAGCGGTCCGAACGGGCGCACCGAGCCTTCACCGGCCTGGCCGTCGAGGGAGCCACGGTTGCCGACATCGTCGAGCGCGCGGCGCAGATGAGCGGGCACGCCATCGTCCTGGAGGACCTGGTCCATCGCGCAGTCGTGACCGCCGCGGGCTCGGCCACCGCGGCCGAGCTCCTGGTGGACTGGGAGCTGCGCTCGCGGGCGACACCGGGCTGGGACGAGACCGGCGTGGCAGGACCTGAGAACTGGCTCGTCACACCGGTGGGACCGCGGGCGCACCGGTGGGGCCGTCTGGTCGTACCCCGGCCGTCCCCCGGCGACCCGGCGCTGTCCATGGTGCTGGAGCGGGCTGCCGAGGCGCTGGCCCTGAACCGGTTGCTCGAGCGCGACGAGACCAGCCTGGAGCAGCAGGCGCACCGCGCCCTGTTCGCCACCCTGCGCGCCGACCACGCACAGGGGCGACACACCGACGAAGCAGACGTCCGAGCCCGCGCGCTGGCGCTGGGCCTGGCAGTCGTCGACCGGACGTTCCTGGGCGTGGCGGTGTGGTCGCCGGCAACCAGCGCCCTGGAGGCTCTGGCCGTCGAGCGGCGGGACCGCTCCCTCTCCGAGGCCGTCGCCCGGGCCGCGCGTAGCGTCCGGGTCTCAGCCCTCGTGGCCACCGTCGACCCCGGCCAGGTGCTGATGCTCATGTCACTGCCCGGAGGCAGCGACGCCGCACCCGGGGTGCTGCGCCGGCTGGCCGCTGCCATCGACGACGAGCTGCGCAGCTGGGGCTGGTCGGAGCAGCACACGGTAGGGGTGGGGCAGGCGGCGAACCGGCTGTCGGACGCGCCGACCTCCCTCGCGCTCGCCGCGCACGTGGCCAACGTCGCCTCTTCCTTCTCAGCGGGGCGAGCCCGGCCGTTCTACGTCAGCACCGATGTCCGGCTGCGCGGGCTGCTGGCCGCCTTGCGGGACGAGCCGCGGCTGGCGGCCTTCGCCGACGCCGAGCTCCATCAGCTCCGCGCGCACGACGCCCGCCACGGCACCGACCTGGTAGGGACCCTGCGCGCCTACCTCGAGGCGCGAGGCAACAAGAGCGAGCTGGCGCGGACCACCCACCTGAGCCGGCCTGCTCTGTATGCGCGCCTGGCCAAGATCGCGCGGACGCTCGACGTCGACCTGGACGACGCCGAGTCCTGCCTGTCGCTGCACGTCGCCCTGCTGGTCGCCGAGCTGCGCCTTCGTCCTGGCCCCCTCGACCTTGTCAGTACGTGACCGGCCTTCCGGTCGGCGTGGTGCTGACAACTCGCTCGGTCAGACCTAGCGCAACCAGCGGTGCAGGGACTTCTTCTGCGCAGCGGTCCACGCGGCCTCGAAGTGCTCGTGCGTCTGGTGCTCGCGGGCCTCTTCGAGGGCGTACAGCCGCCCGTAGGTGAAGGCAGTTTCCGTGCTGGACGTGGTGCCGGCGAGCTCGCGCAGCCGCTGCCGGGTCAGGACGGAGTCCTGGTGCTCGCCCAGCGCCTCCTGCACCGCCTCCATGGCCTGGGCAAAGGCCTTGGCCTCCTTGCCGAACACCGCAGTGACGGACTCTGCCGCGTACCGCGCTCGCTTGGCGGTCTTGCGGGCGTCGTGGAGCAGCTCCTCGCGCTGGGCTGCGTCCGTCTCCAGCGCCGCCTCCTCCACGAGCTCGCGCACGGCCGCGTAGCTGCGTGCTACCAGGGGCGGGAGCGCCTTGCGTGCCGGTCGCTTGGCGGGCTTGGTCAGCGGCGGGGAGCCTAGGAGCGCCTGGAGCCCGAGGAGGAGACGGTGGTACCTCTCCCCGTCCAGGGCAGCCAGTACCTGCTCGTGCGCGGCGCGGTAGGTCTGCTCCAGCTCGGCGTCGACGTCCCGGGCGTGCTGCTGGTCGTCCTCCTCCAGAGCCCTGCCCACCCGTTCGCGCATCACCTCCGCGTCGCGAGCGTCCCCGAGCACCGCGGCCAGCCACTTCAGCTCGTCGCGTAAGGGGCGCGCCGCGTCCGGCTGCACCAGGCTCTTGAAGGTCGTCAGGGCGCTGCGCAGTCGCCGGGTGGCCACCCGCATCTTGTGGATGCTGTCGGGGGCGTCCAGGCGCACGAGCACGTCCTGCGCGCGCACCTGCTCCGCCTGCTCGCCCAGATGGGCCAGCAGCACCTCACCGGCCGTGGACCCCCCCGTCAGGGGCGTCGCGCCGTCCGCAGGCTCGAGCTCGAGGACCTGGGCGAGCTTCGATGAGGTGGGCACCACCTGCAGGCCGCGCTCGCGCAACCGACCGTCGAGGACGGCCAGCACCTCCCGGTCTCCGGTGACGACCTCGACCTCGATCTCGCGCCAGGAGGACTCTGTGCCCGCGGCTTCACCGGTGCCGTCGAGCTGCAGCAGGCGCTGGGCGCTGACCCGGTCGTCGGCGACCTCGGCCAGCACCTGCCCGGTGGCGTCCACCAGGCGGCGCACGGTCCGGCTGGTGTCGATCGTGGCCACCGGAACCAGAGGCTCGCCCGCACTGCGTGCCCACACCATCTGCTGCAGCTCCTTGGGGACCGCGCTGCGGGACCGCCCCAGCGGCAGCCGCACCTCCGAGCGCGTGCTTGACGCGGTCGGCACCTTCAGGTGCCACCCGGCGTCATCGCCTCCCGTCCGCCGGCGCAGGGTCAGGCCAGCAGCCCCCAGGCGCAGGTCTGCGGTGTCGAAGTACGTGGCCTTCAGCCGCTGCCGCACCACCTCGCCCTCCACCACGGGGCCACTGCCGTCCCCCGCTGCACCAGGGTCGTTCTCGGAGGTCGCCAGCAGCTCTGTCAGCGCGGGGACCTCGAAGTCGTCCGCAGCCACGTACTTGATCTCGACTTCCTCATGAACAGTGGGCATCCGGGATCATACCGCCGAACCAGCGCGCGTGCCTCGTCGTCGAAAGCCGCCTGGCGACACACCTTTTCGGCGGCTCGCTCTGCGCGAACGCGGAGGCAGAGGCCGCAGGGTCATTGCCCCCCGAGGGCAATATGCCTGCAGCCTTGCGCTGCACCGCGAGTGCTCCGAGACGAAGAAGTCACCTACGGTGGTCGACATGGTCGCCGTCGATCCTCCACCACGTTCGCTGGCTCTGCACGACCCACAGGCACGGCTGCCGGCAGACCGCCTGCGGGTTCTGCTGTCCGTCGCGCAGGAGGGGGAGCTGCCGGACCAGTACGGGGTCGGTGGCGCGGTGCAGCGGCTCGAGGACCGGGTGGCCGCGCTGCTGGGCAAGGAGGCGGCGGTCCTGATGCCTACCGGGTCGATGGCATCCCAGGTCGCGTTGCGGCTGCACGCCGACGCCCGGACGACGAGGGTCATCGGGTTCCATCCCCGTGCTCACGTCGAGGTGCGTGAGCGCAAGGGCTACGCGGTGGTGCACCAGCTGGTCGGCAAACAGCTGGGTGACCACGACCGCCTCATCACCCTGGACGATCTGCAGGGCGTCCACGAGCCGCTCGCGGCAGTGTTGTGGGAGCTGCCGCAACGAGACATCGGCGGGCTCCTTCCTGACTGGGACGACCTGGTCGCCCAGACCGGGTGGGCACGTCAGCACGGGGTGGCCGCGCACCTGGACGGTGCCCGACTGTGGGAGGCGCAGCCCTACTACTCGCGCAGCCACGCCGAGATCGCGGATCTGTTCGACACCGTCTACGTCTCGCTGTACAAGGGCCTCGGCGGTCTGGCGGGCGCTGTCCTGGCCGGACCTGGACCCCTCGTCGCCCATGCCCGTGAGTGGCAGGCCCGGCTCGGAGGCCTGCTCCACCACGCCTGGCCCTTGGCGGTGGCGGCGGAGATCGGCCTGGACGGCCAGCTCGCGCAGATGCAGGTCTACTGGGTGCGGGCACGCGAGATCGCCGCCGCGCTGGAGGACGTCGCTGGGGTCGACGTGGTCCCGGTGGTTCCGCAGACGCCCCTGTTCCACGTGCACGTCGACGCGCCGCGCGAGGCTCTGGACGCCGCACACGACGAGCTGGTGGAGCAGGGCGGCATCCGGCTCTACCTGTACTCGCGCACCACGTCCCCGCAGCGGAGCCGGTTCGAGGTGACCGTGGGGCAGAACGCCATGACGCTGCCCGTCGGCGACATCCGCGGCGCCGTACACGACCTCGTCCACAGAGCGCAGCGGCACCACTCGTGACGCCGTAGGGCCGGAACCCTCGACAGGCCGTACGTTTGAGCCAGTCCTCGACGGAAGCTGGACGTTCGTGGAGCACCGCCCACGCCCGCACCGTCCGAGACGTCGGAAGGGAGACCCGTCGTGGCGTCAGCAGCCGACGACCTGGCCCACTGGGCCTACGACCTCGAGCCCACCTCGGAGGACCTCGAGCTCGCTGACCGGTCGCTGCTCGACACCGTCGCGGTGGCGATCGCGGCGCGCGACCACCCCGTGCTGGACGTCGTCGCCGGGATGCCGCAGGCCCTGATCTGGTCCGTCGCGGGCCACGTGCTCGATTTCGACGACCTGCACATGGAGTCGACGACGCACGTCAGCGTCGTGTGCGTGCCGGCGGTGCTCGCCGCCGGTGGTGGCGCGCGCGACTACCTCGCTGCCGCCGGGGTGATGGCCCGGATCGGCAACGCGCTCGGGTGGCCGCACTACTCGGCGGGCTGGCACGCGACGTGCACCGCCGGTGCGCCGGCCGCTGCCGTCGGCGCCGGCATGGCGATGGGCCTGGACCGCGAGCAGCTGGCCACGGCGATCGCGCTGAGCGTCCCCGCCGCCGGCGGCGTGCAGCGCGCGTTCGGCACCGACGCCAAGTCGCTGCAGGTCGGCTTCGCCACCGACGCGGGGCTGCGCGCCGCGCACCTGGCGGCGAGGGGCGCCACGGCCGACCCCACGGCCGTGGACTCCTGGCTGGAGCTGCTCGGTGGCGACGCGTCCACGCTCGACCTCGCCGGTCCAGCCGTCCCCGGAGGCCTGGCGATCAAGGTGTACCCGTGCTGCTACGCGCTGCAACGGCCGATCGACGCGCTCGCGGGTTTGGCCGGGGCAGACCTCGACCCGGGCGACGTCGAGCGCATCGTGCTGCGTACGCCGCGGGGGACGGTTCAGCCGCTGATCCACCACGACCCCCGGACGGGGCTGGAGGGCAAGTTCAGCATCGAGTACGCCGCGGCCACAGCCCTGCTCGACGACTACCAGGGCTTCGCCAGCTTCACCGACGACGCGGTCGCCCGGCCGCAGGCGCGGCGGCTCGCCAGGCTCGTCGAGACCCAGCTGAGCGAGGGCGGGAACTGGCTGCTGGCAGGCGAGCTGGAGGCCGAGGTCCACGTCGGCGGCGCCGTCCTGACGACCCGATCTCAGTACCCGCCCGGCTCACCGCAGCGGCCGGCGACGCCCCAGGAGATGCGGCGCAAGGTGGACGACTGCCTGGCCGGTACCACCGTCGAGGCGCAGGCGCTGAACTGGGGCTCCGCCGCCGACATCCTGCGCGCGACCCTGTGACGACGACCGACGAGAGGACTGCACCGTGGAGGGTTTGACCGAGGAGGAGACGTCGATCGTCGAGACGGTCCGCGAGTTCGTGGATCGCGACGTGAAGCCGGTGGCGCAGGAGCTCGACCACACCAACACCTACCCGGAGAAGCTGATCGGGCAGATGAAGCAGCTCGGCATCTTCGGCCTGGCCATCCCCGAGCCGTGGGGCGACGTCCAGGTGAGCACCACCTGCTACGCGTTGGTGACCGAGGAGCTCGCGCGCGGCTGGATGAGCCTGGCCGGGGCGATGGGAGGGCACACGGTGGTCTCGAAGCTGATCCTCAGCTACGGGACACAGGAGCAGAAGGACCGGTACCTGCCGAAGATGGCCACCGGCGAGCTGCGCGCCACCATGGCTCTGACCGAGCCCGGAGGTGGTTCGGACCTGCAGGCCATGCGGACGACGGCCCGGCGTTCGGGGGAGGAGTACGTCGTCAACGGGTCCAAGACCTGGATCACCAACGCCCGGACGTCGGGGCTCATCGCCCTGATGTGCAAGACGGACCCGACCACCACCCCGGCCCATCGGGGCGTGAGCATCCTGCTGGTCGAGAAGGGGCCTGGGTTCTCGCTGTCCCGCGACCTGCCGAAGCTCGGGTACAAGGGCGTCGAGAGCTGCGAGATCGCGCTGGAGGACTTCCGCGTGCCGACGTCCACGCTGCTCGGCGAGCACGAGGGAAGCGGCTTCGCCCAGATGATGCGCGGGCTGGAGATCGGCCGGCTGCAGGTCGCCGCCCGTGCGCTGGGTGTGGGCCGCGCGGCGCTGGAGGACTCGCTGCGGTACGCCCAGGAGCGCGAGAGCTTCGGCAAGCCGATCTGGAAGCACCAGTCGATCGGCAACTACCTCGCCGACATGGCAACCACGTTGCAGGCCGCCCGCCAGCTGGTGCTTTATGCGGCGCGCAAGTTCGACGCGGGTGAGCGCGCAGACATGGAGGCGGGCATGGCCAAGCTCTTCGCCTCGGAGACAGCCATGCAGATCGCCCTGAACGCCATCCGCATCCACGGTGGCTACGGCTACTCGACCGAGTTCGACGTCGAGCGGTACTTCCGCGACGCGCCGCTCATGATCGTGGGCGAGGGAACCAACGAGATCCAGCGCAACGTCATCGTGCGGCAGCTGATCAGCCGCGGATCAGTCGCTCCCTGACATGGCGACCGATCGCTCTGCGGCGCGCGCGGTGGACGCGGCTCGCTCCCTGCTCTTCGTCCCCGGCGACCGGGCCGACCGCTTCGACAAGGCCGCGGCCAGCGACGCCGACCTCGTGGTCTGCGACCTGGAGGACGCCGTCGCCCCGACGGGCAAGGAGTCCGCTCGTGCGGACGTCGCAGCATGGCTCGACAGGGGCGGCTCGGCGTGCGTGCGGGTCAACGCGACCGGCACCCGGGAGGGCCCGGACGACGTGGTCGCCCTGCGGGCCCGGTCCGGTCTGGTCGCCGTGATGGTGCCCAAGTCGGAGGACCCCGCCGCGTTGACGTCCGTGGCGGTCGCGCTCGACGTGCCCGTCATCGCCTTGGTGGAGAGCGCGATCGGCATCCACCGGGCCTACGAGATCGCGGGGGCGCACGGCGTCGCCCGGCTGGCGTTCGGCTCCATCGACTACGCGCTCGACCTCGGGTCCGGCGACGACGAGCTGGCGCTGCTGCACGCTCGTTCGGTCCTCGTCCTGGCCTCGAGGGTGGCCGGGATCCCAGCCCCCGTCGACGGCGTCACCACGGATCTGGACGACGATGCTGCGGCGGGTGCGGACGCAGCGGCTGCGCGGCGGTTGGGCTTCGGAGGGAAGCTGTGCCTCCACCCCCGGCAGGTCGGCGCCGTGAACGCGGCGATGACGCCGAGCGCCTCCGAGGTGGCCCACGCCATCCGCGTCCTGGACACCGTCGGCGACGGACCTGCGACGCGCCTGGACGGCCAGATGATCGACCGGCCGGTTGTGGAGCGCGCCCGCGAGATCGTCCGCCGCGCAAGGCTCTTCGCCGGCCCGACGGCGGACGACGGGGTGCGGCACGGCGCGGACGAGGGGGGCCAGTCGTGATGCTGCCGCTAACGGGCATCACCGTCGTCGCCCTGGAGCAGGCCGTGGCGGCTCCTTTCGCCACTCGCCAGCTCGCCGACCTCGGCGCCCGCGTGATCAAGGTCGAGCGGGCGGGGACGGGTGACTTCGCGCGGGGGTACGACGAGACCGTCGCTGGGATGTCGAGCTATTTCGTCTGGCTCAACCGCGGGAAGGAGAGCCTCGTCCTCGACGTCAAGGACGCCGACGACCGCGACCTGCTCGAGCGCCTGCTCCAGACCGCCGACGTGTTCGTGCACAACCTCGTTCCCGGGGCCGTCGCCCGCCTGGGGCTCGATGCGCCGACGCTGCGGGAGCGGTACCCGCGCCTGATCACCTGCGGCATCTCCGGATACGGCGAGGACGGCCCCTACGCCCGCAAGAAGGCGTACGACCTGCTGGTGCAGTGCGAGACCGGTCTGCTGTCCGTCACCGGGTCGCCGGCGGAGCCCGCGAAGGTAGGCATCTCCGTGGCCGACGTCTCGGCCGGCATGTACGCCTACAGCGGCGTCCTCACCGCGCTGTACGAGCGGGAGCGCACGGGCATGGGCACCGACCTGCACGTCGCCATGCTCGATTCGCTCGGGGAGTGGGTGAGCCAGCCCGCGCACTACGCCGCCGGGTCGGGCACGCCGCCGAGGCGCACCGGTGCACGGCACGCGTCGATCGCCCCGTACGGGCCCTACCGCGCCGGCGACGGTTCGAGCGTCTTCGTGGGGGTGCAGAACGACCGCGAGTGGGCGGCACTGTGCACCGACGTCATGGCCCGCCCCGACCTGGTCACCGACCCCAGGTTCTCGACCAACGTCCGCCGGGTCGCGAACGACGACGAGCTGACCCCGATGATCGAGCTGTCGCTGGCCACGATGAGCGCGCAGCAGGTGGTCGAGCGCCTCGACGCCGTCGGCATCGCGAACGCCCGGATGCGCACCATGACGGAGTTCGTCGAGCACCCCCAGCTGGAGGCGCGGGACCGTTGGCGCGACGTCGTCACCCCGGTCGGCACCGTCCGGTCGCTGCTGCCGCCGGTGACGGTGCACGGGCGCGAGGCCGCCATGGGCCCCGTCCCCGCCGTCGGGCAGCACACCGAGGCGATCCGCGCCGAGGTCCGCGCCCGTCCTTCCACCCAGGAGCGCACACGATGAGCACTTACGCCGCAGGCGGCGACCGTCCCGGCGACGGGACCGTCATCCGCACGGAGGTGATCGCCCCAGAGCCCGCCGAGGCGCTCGCCGGGCTCCTCGACATCGCCCCGCCCACGCAGAGCGTGCCTCCGGCATGGCACTGGGTCTACCTGCTCGACCGCCGCCCGAGCGCGGACCTGGCCCGCGACGGGCACCCGACGTCCGGGATCCCCGCTCCACCGGGGCCAGGCCGGCTGCGCATGTTCGCCGGCGGCCGGATCAGCGAGCACGCGCCGCTGCGGTTCGGTGCTCCCGCGACCCGCAGCACGCAGGTGGTCAGCTCCACCGAGAAGCAGGGCCGCTCCGGGCCGCTCACCTTCGTCACCGTCCGCCACAGCATCGAGCAGGAGGGACGCCTGGCCGTCGTCGACGAACAGGACATCGTGTACCGGGCGCCCGGTACGACCCTGCGCACCGAGCCTCGGGTCGAGACCCTCGAGGCGACGCCGGGCTGCCTGCAGCTGCAGCTCGACAACGTGCTGCTCTTCCGCTTCTCGGCCCTGACGTACAACGGGCACCGCATCCACTACGACCTCGGGTACGCGGCCGAGGAGGGGTACCCGGGGCTGGTGGTGCACGGCCCGCTGCAGGCGTTGTTGCTGCGCGAGCTGTTCCGGCGTTCCGGTGCCCCGAGCACCGGCTCCCAGTTCACCTACCGGCTCGTGTCGCCGGTCTTCGGGGACCCGCTGCTCACGGTCAGGCCTCTGCCGGGCGAGGACGTGCCGACCGCCCGGGTGGAGGACCGGGCGGGTCGGGTCACGGCCACGGGGTCGTTGCGGCCTCTCTGACTAGCCGCCCCCCAGGAAGGCGAGCGAGATCACCGGGATGTACGTCACCAGGGCGAGCGCGGCGAGCAGGACCAGAGCGCTCGGGATGGCTGCCCTGGCCACCTGCAGGACGGTGAGCCCGGAGATCCCGCTGGCGACGAACAGGTTCAGCCCCAGCGGGGGGGTGATCATCCCGATCTCCAGGTTCATCACCATGATGATGCCCAGGTGGATCGGGTCGACCCCGAGCTCCAGCCCGATCGGCAGCAGGATGGGCGCGATGATCAGGATGGAGCTGGAGGTCTCCATGAAGGCCCCGGCGATGAGCAGGAGGATGTTGACCAGCAGCAGGAACGTGTACTTGTTGAGGTCGTAGCCGAGCAGCAGCTCCGTGATCTCGCCCGGGATGCGCTCGGAGGTCAGCACGAACGAGAACAGGATGCCGTTGGCGATGATAAACATGACCATGGCCGACGTGCGCGTCGAGGAGAGCAGGATGGATCCGAGGTCCTTGAAGCTCAGCTCCTTGTAGACGAAGAGCGCCAGCAGCAAGGCGTAGAAGACAGCCATCGCCGCAGCCTCGGTCGGAGTGAAGATGCCGCCGTAGATCCCGCCCAGCACCAGCCCCGGCAGCGCGAGGCTCAGCAGGGCGTCGCGCATCGCCTTGAGCTTGTCGGACCTCGTCATCCGGATGGCGTGCTCTCCCGCGCCGAGGTTGCGGCGGCGCGAGATCAGCAGGACCATCCCCATCAGCATCAGGCCCGCCATCAGGCCCGGCAGGATCCCGGCGATGAACAGGTCACCGATGGACTCCTCGGTGGCGATGCCGTAGACGATCAGCGGGATCGAGGGCGGGATGAGGATGCCGAGCGACCCCGACGTCGCGACGAGGCCGGTGGAGAACTTCTTGCCGTAGCCGCTGTGCACCATGGCGGGGATGATCAGGGTGCCGACGGCCACGACGGTGGCCGGGCTGGAGCCGGAGATCGCCGCGAAGAACATGCACGACAGCACCGCTGTCAGGGCCAGGCCGCCACGGAACTCACCCACGAGGGCGTTGCCCGCGCCGATCAGTCGCTTGCTGATGCCGCCCCGGCTCATGATGGCCGCAGCCAGGACGAAGAACGGGATGGCCATCAGCGGAAAGCTGTTGAGCGCGTTGAACAACCGCTCGGGGACCTGGGTCAGCGGGATCGTCGTGAAGTAGAAGAAGTAGATGAACGACGTCAGCCCGAGGGCGACGGCGATCGGGGCGGAGGAGAAGAGCAGCGCGAACAGGATGACCACGAGCGCGATGGTGGCCTCGGTCATCGGTCGTCCTCCTTCGTCTGCTGCGGATCACCCGTCGTGCCGGCGGGGTCGGCGGGGTCGTCGCCGATCAGCTCGTTCTCGTCCAGGTCGACACCGACGGCAGCGGCTTCGATCTCGAGCACCGACGCCCGGCCCTCGGCGAACGCCGTCTTGCCGCGCGCGGAGCGGACGAGGATCTCGACCGCACGCAGGAACATCAACGTGAACCCGATGGGAACAGCGGCCTCGACCACCCAGAGCGGAAGGTTCAACGAGGGCGTCGACGTCGAGGTCGAGAACGGCTCGAACAGCAGCAGCCAGGCGTAGAAGCCGATCGCGGCGAAGTACACCACGGTGACGGCCGCGCCCAGGACTGCCATGGCGCGCTTGCCGCCGCCCTTGAGGAACACCCCGACGATGTCGACGTTCACGTGCTCGTTGTGGCGCAGGGTGATGACGGCACCGAGGAAGGTCGAGTAGATGACCAGGTAGATGATCGCCTCCTCGGACCAGAAGAGGAACGTCCCGAAGACGAAGCGGAGCAGGACCGCGACCACGGCGATGAGCGTGGCCAACCCCAGGGCGGACGCCGCGAGGACGTTCTCGACCCGGGTCAGCACCAGATCCAGCGTGTGCACAAGACCTCCCGTGCAGGTCGTGGGAGGCGGCCCCGGGGGGCCGCCTCCCACGAGGCGAGTGCTACTGGTCCTGCTCCGCGAGCAGGTCGGCCACGAGCTCTTCGCCGATGACGTCGGCGTACTGCTCCCAGACCGACGGCACGACCGCGTCCTTGAACACCTGACGCTCCTCGTCGGTGAGCTCGATGATCTCGGTGGTGCCGGCTTCCTCGATCGTCGCCTTCGCCTCGGCGTTCAGATCGGCCGCCACCTCGCGGTTGTACGTGCTCGCCTCGTCGGCAGACTCCTGGACGACCTCCTGCAGGTCGTCGGGCAGGCTGTCGAAGAAGTCGGTGTTGATCACCAGCACGTAGCCGATGTAGCCGTGCTTCGACTCGGTGATGCTGCTCTGCACCGTGTGCATGTTCTGCGACTCGATGTTCGAGTACGGGTTCTCCTGGCCGTCGACGACGCCCTGCTGCAGCGCGTTGAAGACCTCCGCGAACGCGAGCGGGGTCGACGCGGCGCCCCAGCTGTCGAACTGGCTCTTCAGCACGTCCGAGGGCTGGATGCGGAAGCTCAGACCGTTGAGGTCGTCAGGCGTGCGCATCTCCGAGTTCGACGACAGCTGCTTGAGGCCGTTGTCCCACAGCCCGACGACCTTGACCTTGTTGGCCGCGAGATCCTCGTTCTCGAAGATGGCTTTGCCTGCCGCCGAGTCGGGGGAGACGACAGCGGGGATGTCCTCGACGCTGTCGAACAGGAACGGCAGGTCGAGCACCTGGATCCCCGGCGCGAGCGTCGTGAACTTGGCGCTGGCCGGAGCCAGCATCTGGACGCTGTTCGACTGCAGGGCCTGCAGCTCGTCCTTGTCACCGTAGAGCTCGGAGTTCGGGTAGACCTCGACGGTGATCCGCCCTTCGGACTTCTCCTCGACGATCTCCTTGAACTTGTCCGCCGCCTGCCCCTTCGGCGTCGCCGGGGTCACCACGTGCGAGAACTTGATCGTGAAGGTCTCACCGCCACCGCCACCGCCACCGTCATCAGCCGGGGCCGCCGCGCCGCCTCCGCGACCGCCGCACGCGCTCAGGGCCAGAGCTGCTGTGAGCGCGAGCGCCACCAGTGCCGAGCGACGCCTCTGTCGTCTCATCATGGTCTTCCTCTCTGGTACCCGTCGGAGTCCTGCCGGCCACCGGCGTCCGGTGCACAGCGCACCGGTGCATCGATTCGATGCAGGAACTGGATACTGCTGCAGTATGCGCGGATTGGGAAGGATACTGCAGCCCCAATCCCTGCAGCCGTCGGCGCGCGTACCGGCGTCGTGATGAGGGCTCCTACGTCGCCATCAGCCGGGGGCCCGCCCGCAGGAGGAACTCGCGGAAGAGCGCCGCGGGAGGTGTGTCCAGGCGGTCGGTGGCCCACACCACGCCGATCGTGCGGGTGGTCCTGGGAGAGACGGCGATCTGCACGGTGCCCGCCAGCTGCCGGTCGGGCTCCGACGGCAGCAGAGCCAGGCCCAGACCGGCCGCGACGAGGCCGCGCACGGTGTCGATGTCGTCACCGGCGAAGGCCAGCTGCGGGGTGAATCCGGCCGCCCGGCACGACGCGTCCGTGATGCGTCGAAGTCCGTACCCCGGCTTGAGGCCGACGAAGGTCTCGCCGGCGAGCTCCGCCAGCCTGAGGCGGCGGCGGGAGGCCATCGGGTGCCCCGACGGCACCAGGGCGGCCAGCAGCTGCTCCTGGAGGGGGTGCGCCGCGAACGCCGGGTCGTCCGGCAGCGGCGAGGTCAGGCAGACATCTACCGTGCCGTCGCGCAGCCGCGCCAGGATGACGTCGTGACCGTCCTGCACGAGCTCGAACCGGATACCCGGGTGCAGCGCACGGAACTCGCGCAGGATCGTGGGGACGACGACGGGGCCCAGCGTGTGCAGGAAGCCCACCCCGACCCGGCCCCGTTCGGCGCTCGTGTTCCCCAGGACCTGCTGCAGGCCGCGGTCCAGCTCGTCCAGGGCCCGTTCGACGGCCGTCCACAGCGTCCGCCCGCTGGCCGTCAGCCGGATCTGCCGCCCCGAGCGGGCGAGCAGCTCCATGCCCAGCTCGTCCTCCAACCGGGCGATGTGGCGGCTCAGTGTCGGTTGTGGCATCCCCAGCGTCCTGGCCGCGTTCGTCACGTGCTGCTCGCGCGCCACGGCCGCCAGCTCCACGAGCCGAGGGGCGAGCGTGGCCAGGAGCGAGGACTGCTGGTCATCATCCATGTTCGTATCATCGCTGAGCCGGCGATGCATTGGACGCCACGGCACGGCCTTCTTAGCGTTGTACCGTGACCCTGCTGCACCGACAGCCTGCACCCACCGTCCCGGCGGGCGGATTCGTGCGTGGCTCGACCGGATACCGACGGGCCAGCGCGGCCCTGTGCGCGGCGGGCGCGGGCACCTTCACGCTGCTGTACGCCACCCAGGCGATCCTGCCGCTGCTGGCTCGGGACTTCGACGTCTCGCCGACGACGGCGTCGCTCTCGCTCTCGGTGGCGACCGGTGCGCTGGCGCTGGCGCTGCTGCCGGCCAGCGCGGTCGCCAACCGCTGGGGCACGACGCGCGTGATGCGTGCCTCGATGATCGCGGCCGCGGTCCTCGGGCTGCTCGCGCCCCTGGCCCCGACCTTCGAGCTGCTGCTCGTCGTCCGCACGCTGCAGGGCGTGGTGATGGCCGGTGTTCCCGCGCTCGCCATGGCCTACCTCGGCCGCGAGGTGAACGCGCGCTCGCTCGGTGCTGCGATGGGCCTGCTGGTGGCCGGCAACACCCTCGGGGGTCTGTCCGGGCGGCTGGTCAGCAGCGTCGTCGCCGACCTCGGGGGATGGAGGCTCGGCCTGGCCGCGGTCGGCCTCCTCTCGTTCGCGCTCCTGGCGGCGTTCTGGTGGCTGCTTCCCGCCGAGGGCCCGCCGGGCGGGCCGGAGCGAGCCACCGCAGGCGCCGTGCCTGCCTGGCAGCACGTCCGGGCCCACCTGCGCGACAGCGGTCTGCTGCGGCTGTTCGTCATCAGCTTCGTGCTGATGTCAGCGTTCGTCACCGTCTACAACTACCTGGCCTTCCGGTTGCTGGCGGAGCCCTTCGGCCTGTCCCAGACGCTGGTCGGGTTCATCTTCCTGGTGTACCTGGCGGGCACGTTCGCGTCCACGGTCGCGGGGCGCCTGGGTGACCAGGTGGGCCGGCGCCGGGTGCTCTGGGTCAGCCTGCTCATCGCCCAGGTCGCCGTCCTGCTGACGTTGCCCGACCACCTCGGCGCCGTCCTGGTCGGGCTCGTGCTCTTCACCGTGGGGTTCTTCGGCGCCCACACGGTCGCCAGCGGCTGGGTCAGCAGGCGCGCCTCGACCGGCCGCGAACAGGCCTCGTCGCTGTACCTGCTGGCCTACTACGCCGGCAGCAGCGTCGGGGGATCCCTCAGCGGGTTCGCGTTCGGTGCGGCCGGGTGGCCCGGGGTCGTGGCCGTCGTCAGCGTCCTGCTCGGCGTGGCCCTGGTGCTGGGAGTCGGCCTGCGAAGCCTGGCGCCGGCCTCCGCCGCGCCCAGCGCCGTTCCCTGACGACGCACCGCAGGCGCACCCTGTCGGTGCAGACCCTGCCCGGCCAAACTCAGAGGACGCCGGTGCGGCGCAGGCGCTCGATCTCCTCCGGTGCGAACCCTGCCCGGGCGAGCACGTCCTGGGTGTGCTGGCCGAGCGCCGGGATGTCGCCCATCACCGGTTCGGTCCCCGACAGCGTCGCCGGCGGGACGAGTGCGCGCAGGGGGCCGACGGGGGAACCGACCTGGCGCCAACGCTTCCGTGCGGCCAGCGACGGGTGGTCCACCAGCTCCTGCACGCTGTTGAGCCGCGCGCTCGCGATCTGCGCCGCGTCGAGGCGCGCGACCACCTCGTCCACCGTCCACTGCGCGAACGCCTCCTCGATGGCCGCGCTGAGGGCGTGGGTGTTCGCCACCCGGGCGTCGTTCGTGCTGAACCGGGGGTCCTGCGCCAGTCCGGGCTGACCCAGCACCTCGTCGCAGAACCGGAGGAACTCGCGCTCGTTCTGGATGCCGAGCTGGACGGTGCCGCCCTCGCCCGTCGCGAACGGCCCATAGGGCTGGATCGAGGCGTGCCGGGCACCGGCGCGCGGCAGCTCTTGGCCGCCGTACCCGGTGAAGTAGGCCGGGAAGCCCATCCACTCCGCCAGCGCCTCGAACAACGAGACCTCGACCCGCCGTACGGCGCCGGTCCGCTCACGGTCCAGCAGCGCCGTGAGGATGCCCGCGAACGCGTAGGTGCCACCGGCGATGTCGGCCACCGAGATCCCGGTCTTGGCCGCCTCGTCGGGCGTCCCGGTGATGGACACCAGGCCCGCTTCGGCCTGGATGAGCATGTCGTAGGCCTTCTTGTCGCGGTACGGCCCGTCGGAGCCGTAGCCGCTGATGGAGCACGTCACCAGGGTGGGGTGCCGCCGGGCCAGCTCGTCCGGTCCCAGACCGAGCCGCGTCGCGGCGCCCGGTGCGAGGTTCTCGACGAAGACGTCGGCCTCGGCCAGCAGCCGGTGCAGCACCGAGGCGGCCTCGGGGTGCTTCAGGTCCACGGTCACGGACTCCTTGCCGCGGTTCACCCAGACGAAGTGGCTGGACAGCCCGTTGACGGTGCGGTCGTAGCCGCGCGCGAAGTCACCGCTGCCCGGGCGCTCCACCTTGATCACCCGGGCGCCGAGGTCGGCGAGCTGCCGGGTGGCGAACGGGGCGGCGACCGCCTGCTCGAGCGACACGACGGTGAACCCGGACAGGATGCTCATGGAACGATCACCAGCTTGGTGCGCGGCGCGCTCGCCTGGCGCTGCCAGGCGGAGGGCGCCTGCTCGAGGCCGACCACCTCGGCCTCGACCCGCAGCTCGCCCGACAGCAGGTGCGCCAGCATCCTGGTGTAGGCGGCCCTCTTCACCTCGGCGTCGGCGAGCTGGTTGCTGTAGGTGAGCATCGAGCGTCCGCGCAGGGCGGCGAACGGCACCGTCGCCTCCGGCATGGCGCTGCTACCGATCGAGACCACGCGCGCGCCGGGCCTCGTCGCGCGCAGGGCGGTCACCAGCGGCGGTCCGAACACCGGGTCGAGGACGACGTCGGCGCCGCCGTGCGTCGCCTCGAGCAGCGCCGCCGTGTCGTCGGAGCTCCCGAGCTCGACCGCCTCGTCGGCGCCGCGCTCGAGCGAGCGGGCCAGCGCCGCACGGTCGCGGCCCACCGACACCACCCGCGCGGCCCCGAGCAGCCGTGCGGCCTGGACGGCGACCTGCCCGACGGCCCCGCTGGCACCCAGGACCAGGACGGTCTCGCCGGGCTGCAGACGTGCCGCCGTCTCCAGCGAGACCCACGCCGCCAGACCTGCGATGCCGATCGCCAGCGCGTCGGCATCGCCGACCTCGTGCGGCAGGTCGACCAGCAGCGCAGGGTCGACGACGGCGCGCTCGGCGAGCGACCCGTTGGGGCTGGTGGTGCGCTCGGCGTAACGGCGCACACCGTCCAGCCGGACGACGGCCTCGTTGCCCACCGCCCGCGGCAGGACTCCTGCGCCGTCTGCGGCCTGCTTCAGGTCCACCGGGTTCAGGCCCGCCGCCGACACCGTGACGACCGCCTGGCCGTTCCCGGCAGCGGGCTCGTCGACGTCCTCCAGCCGTGGGACGGAGCCGATCTCGTGCAGCACGAAGGCACGCACCCCGGTCAGGCCCCGCCCCGGCCACCCTGGTGGGCCGTCATCGTGGGCTCGATGCCGTCGGCGCCCGTCACCTCGCACCATGCGTCGAAGCCGACCTGGAAGGCGACGATCCCGGCCTCCGGCAGTGCGATCTCGATCGCTTCGAGGATCTCCCGGGCCGTCACACCGATGTCGAGCGCGACCCGGATGTGGCTCTGGATATGGCCCTTCGACGCGCGCATCACCGTGAGGCTGACGATGAAGATCAGCTCCTTGGTGCGGCGGTCCAGGGTGCGCTGGTCGAGGTAGGCTGCGTTGACCAGGCCGTTAGTGGCCTGCAGCACGTCGTAGTCCTGCTTCGCCATCACCTTGTGGTAGTCGAGCACGTAGCCGCGGCTGCGCACCATGTCGTCGATGTAGGTCTGCTTCTCGTCCTCTGTGGCCATGTCAGGTCTCCTTCTTCTCGCCGGTGGTGTCCAGCAGGGTCCCGGCCCTCGCCTCGACATAGGCCGCGATCTCGGTGTGGTCGGCCTGCGGCCCCAGGTCACGGGCAGCGGCGGTCCACTGCTCGAGGCAGGCTGCCGCGAGCGGAGCCGGCGTGCGGGTGTCCCGCGCGACGTCGAGCGCGGTGCCGAGGTCCTTGACCATGAGGCGCATGGCGAAACCCGAGTCGAACGCACGGGAGAGCACGAAGCGTTCCATCTTCACCTCGGTCGCGTGGTTGCGGCCGGTCGAGCCGTTCAGGACGCCGAGCATGACGGCGGGGTCGAGCCCGAAGTTCACCCCGATCGCCAGCACCTCGGACGCCGCCGCGAGCCCGATCGCCGACAACAGGTTGTTGAGGGCCTTCATGGCGTGGCCCGCGCCAGGCGGTCCGACGAGCCGCACGTCGCCGCCCACGACCTCCAGCACGTGCCGGACGCCGAGGAACGTCTCCGGGCTCGCCCCCACCATGATCGCGAGCTCGCCGGTAACCGCCTTGGACACCCCGCCGGACACGGGTGCGTCGGCCCAGGCCACGCCTGCCTCGCCGGCACGGGCAGCCAGTGCCACGGAGCTGGCCGGGCGGGAGGAGCCCATGTCCAGCAGCACGGCACCGGAGCGCATCGCCGCCAGCACACCGCCGCTGCCCGTCAGGACGTCCTCGACCGCTGGGCTGTCGGGCAGCATCAGCAGGACGACGTCCGCCTCGGCCGCCTCGGCGGCCAGGCCCCGCGGGTCGGCAGCGCGGCCCTGCACAGCGGCGGCAACTTGTGCGGCACGGGCCGGGTCGACGTCGTGGATGACGAGGCGGTGACCGGCCGCCGCCAGGTTCGCCGCCATCGGGGCTCCCATCGCGCCCGCTCCAACCAGCAGGATCCGCAAGGTCCGCGTAGGGCGGCCCACCGCGGGGCCGGTCACCGACCGGCCTCGGTCGGGGCCGACGCCTCGAGCGCCGCCAGGACGGCATCGGTGGCCGAGCTCGTGGAGGCAGTGCCACCGCGGTCGGGCGTGCGCCCGGCACCGTCGACCAGGGCGGGGTCGAGCACGAACATGGCTGCGAGCGCGTCGATGTGGACCGACGAGACCTCCAGCCCCGGCCCCCGCATCACCTCGCCCACGATCTCGTCCCAGAAGGGCATCGTGTGGATGATGCCGTTCGACTTCGTCGCCGACGTCAGCCGACCGCTGCGCCGCCCGGCCAGGTCCATGGCGAAGCGCACCACGCGCTCGACGCCGACCCGGGTGAACACCGTCTCCTGGACCGCGGCCTCGCGAGGTGCGCCCCGGAACAGGCGCCCGCCGATCCCGGAGTACTTACCCTCGCTGTTCTCCCGGACCACCACGAAGTCCAGGCCGGAGGCGGGCAGCGTGCGCAGGGGGCTGGTGATGCCGCGCAGCAGCCGGACCGGCCGCAGGTTGACGTACTGCTCGAACGCACGGCGGATGGGGATGAGCGGGCCCCACATGGAGACGTGGTCCGGCACACCGGGATAGCCGACCGCGCCGAGGAAGATCTGGTCGTGCTCGGCCAGCTGCGCGAGCCCGTCGTCCGGCATCATCGCGCCGGTGCGGATGTAGCGCTCGCAGCTCCAGTCCAGCTCGGTCCAGCGCCACGAGAAGCCGTACAGCTTCCCGGCGCGCTCGAGGACGCGTTGGGCGGCTGGCACCGCCTCGGTGCCGATCCCGTCGCCGGGGATGACTGCGACGCGGTGCTCCACCCGTTCTGGCGCTGCTCCTGCACGTCTGGCTCCTGGTCCGCTCGGGAGTGGTCGGTTCGGATGTTCCTGCTGCTTGCTCAGCGGGTGACGACCGCCGCGAAGCGGGTCAGGCCGAAGAAGTAGGTACCGGCAGCGGCCTGCGACCGGACGTCGTCGCGCCAGGCACGGGCCAGCTCGGGCTCCCGTCGTCCGACGAACGTCGCGATCGTGGCCGCCATGGCGAGGCTGTAGGTGCTGCTGTCGATCTCGACGATCGGCACCGCCTGCACCTCGGTGCTGGCGAACCCTGCCTGACGTGCCAGCCCGGGCAGGGTCGTCGGCAGGTGCGGGTGCACGAAGTGCGCTTCCCACGACCGCAGCACGGCGTCGGTCCTGTCCCGGTCGTCGGTGTGCCACACGCACGACCGCCAGTCGGTGTCGACGAGGACTGCGCGGCCGCCGGGCCGCAGCACGCGGCGGAGCTCGTCCAGTGCACGCGCGACGTCGGGGACGTACTCCAGCACCTGGACGACGACGGCACCGTCGCAGCTGCGGTCAGCGAGCGGCAGCGCGGCCGCGTCAGCCAGGGCGAATCCGCAGCGTCCTGCCACGCCTGCATCCGCAGCCCTCGCCCGCGCGGCGGCGAGCATGTCGGCCTGCCGGTCGAGTGCGACGACCTGTCCCTCGGCGCCGATCTCCTCGGTCAGCTCGGTGGTCAGATGTCCGGGACCGCAGCCGAGGTCGATGACCCGGTCGCCGGGGCGGGCACCCAGCAGCTCACGGGTGCGGGCGCGCTGCTCCTGGACGGCCGGCGCGTCGTACGCCTGCCCGAGACGACGGGGGTCGAAGCCCGCCGCGGGCTCTGCAAGGTCGGCGCGCGCCGACGCCGAGCACGGTGTCATGCCGTCGCGCCCGTCGAGCTCCACGGCCGTCGCCAGCGTTCGCGGCCCTCCAGATAGAGATCCCCGCCGTGCACGTCGTTGACGACCACCGCCGGGAAGTCCTCCACCACCAGCCGGCGTACCGCCTCGGAGTCGAGGTCCGCGTAGGCGATGACCTCGGCGCTGCGCACGCACCTGGCCAGGAGCGCTGCCGTCCCCTCGACGGCGCCGAGATAGACGCAGCCGTGCTTCCGCATGGACGTCTTGACGGTGTCCGAGCGCAGCCCCTTGCCGATCATCCCCCGCAGGCCTCGCTCGATCAGCAGCGGAGACCAGGCGTCCATGCGCGAGGCGGTGGTGGGACCGGCCGACCCGATGACCGCTCCAGGTGGGGCAGGAGCAGGGCCCGTGAAGTAGATGACCTGCCCCTCGACGTCGAAGGGCAGGTCCTCGCCCGCAGCGGCAGCGGCGGCCATACGCTCGTGGGCCGCGTCGCGGGCGGTGTAGATGATGCCGCTCAGGCGGACGACGTTCCCGGTACGCAGCGCCTCGACGTCCTCACGGGCCAAGGGAGCCTGCAGCCGGACCTCGTCGGCCGCGCTCACAGCTCGGTGCTCACAGCTCGACGCTCCTGGCCCGGTGCGAGTGGCAGTCGAGGTTGACGGCCACGGGGAACGAGGCGATGTGCGTGGGGTAGCTCTCGATGTGTACTGCGAGCGCGGTCTGGGTGCCACCGTACCCGGCCGGACCCACCCCGGTGGCGTTGATCCCCTCGAGAAGCAGCCGCTCCAGCCTGGCCAGCTCGGGGTCGGCGCTCGGCTCGCCGGAGGGCCGGGTGAGCGCCTTCTTGGCGAGCAGCGCCGCCTTCTCGAACGGGCCTCCGATCCCGACGCCCACGGTCAGGGGCGGGCTCGCGTTGGGGCCGGCGCGCTCGACCGTCTCTATGACGAAGCGCACCATCCCCTCGACGCCCTCCGCCGGGGTCAGCATCCTCAGCGCGCTCATGTTGTCGCAGCCGGCGCCCTTGACGAGCAGGCGGATGCCGAGGCGGTTCCCCGGCACGAGCTCGGGGTAGATCACCGCGGGCGTGTTGTCGCCGGTGTTGCGGCGGTCCAGCGGCCCGTGCACCAGGGACTTGCGAAGGTACCCCTGGTCATATCCCTGACGGACGCCCTCGTCCAGAGCCGGCCGGAGTCCGCCGACCACGCGGACGTCCTCGCCATGATCGACGAATAGCACCGCGTAGCCGGTGTCCTGGCAGAACGGGACCCGCGTCTTGCACGCCACGGCGGCGTTCTCCAGCAGCCGGTCGAGCACCTCACGGCCCAGCGGCGACTCCTCCGACTCGCGGGCGCGGCGCAGAGCCCCCAGCTGGTCGTCCCCCAAGCAGGTGTTGGCGGTGATGCACAGCCCGGCCACCGCTTCGATGACGTCCTGCGCCGCAACCTCTCGCATGGTGCCTGCTCCCGTCGTCCGCCACGCGCGACCTTGGCAGCCCGACGTGGTCAGACCGAGGATGGCCCGGATATCACACGCTCGCAAGGGTTGGACCCAGCAAGGGGTGGCCGCGAAGGGCTGCACGGTAGTGGCCCTCCCGGGGGCCACAAAGCTCCTACCTTGCGTCCGGCGCCCTACTGCTTGATGGGGTCGTGTCCCCAGTTCATCAAGGAGTAGCGCCACCTGGTCTCGCTGCCATCGCCGGACGGCCGCTGAGCGAGGTGGCGGTGCACGTACCCGGTGACCTTGCTCATGTGAGCCCGGTCGCCATCAGTCAGGTCAGCCTTCTTCGTCCCCAGCAGCTTCACGATCTGCCGGCCGCTTGCATGTCCGGTCGCCTCGTGGTCGCCCGACTTCTGTCCGACGCCCTTGGACTGCTCGGTCCCGAGCCACTTCTCCAGTTCGGACGCCGTCATGTTCACCGCGTCCTTGAACTCCTGGTACGTCTGCTCGTCATCCGTGGCCATCTCGGTCACCTCAATCCGTCCGTCAAGAGAATCGCTGAGTCGACATAGGTGCGGAGAGCGACGATTCGGTGGAGGTCACTCCATCACGCCCACCTTTCCTTCGAGCCGATGCTCACACGTCGCCCAAGGTCACGCTCGCTGAGTGCCGGACCAGATAGCCACGACGCAGATGTGTGCGCAGCTGCCTCGCGCCGATCCGTCGAACCCCCTCGTCGAGGACTTGCTTGCCATAGCGGTTGGCCAACGTGAACACGTCGACGAGATCACGTGCCGCTGCCGGGTCGAGCAGGGCGAGGAGCTTCCGGCCAGCGAGATCGACGGTCAGCGCCTCGGTGCCCCGCAAGCTGAGTCAGCCGACTGGCACGGTCCGCACGACGCTCATGGCGCCGATGCCCAACTTCGACGAGTGCGGGTCTTCGGGGGTTTGAGGCGATCCGAAGGCCCCACTTGCCCGCACTCGCTGGTCCAGAGGCAGCTCACAGGTCGTGAGAGCCGCCGCCGCGGCCTCTGGATGTGTTCGCACGGTCCAGCCGCGAGCGGATGCTGCCGCTCTAGTGCAGAAGGCGAGGTCCTTCGTCGCGCTCCGTCGGCCCCCGGCCGGCCTCAGACGCCTCTGCGCTCCGCGGTCAGCGTGCTCGGCGTATCACCGGTGTTCACCGTGCTGCTCGGCTCGATCAGCACGACCTCCGCACCATCGACCGAGACCGGCTGGTGCGGCACCCCGCGGGGCACCACGTACATCTGCCCAGGCCCAAGAACCACGTCACCGTGGTCCAGCCGGATCGTCAGCTGACCGCGCAGCACCAGGAATAACTCGTCGGTGTCGGGGTGGCTGTGCCGAGTGAACTCTCCGCGGGTCTTCACCACGCGTACGTCGTAGTCGTTGAGCAGTGCCACGGTCCGTGGCGACCACGGTTCCTCGAACGTCGCCAGCACCTCGTTCAAGTCCACCACCTCGGTCATGGCTCCACCCTGCCCCAACTCGCTCCGTCGGTCGAGCAGCCGCCAGGCGAACCGTATGACGATCGAGGATGATGCCTGCATGCTGCCGCCGCTACCGAATGGCCTCCTGACGGTGGAAGGCGACGCACTGGTCAACGACGTGACCGCCGTACAGGTCTTAGAGGCAGTCGCCGTCTTCGCCGCGGCGGTGATCCTTGCTGTAGTGCTTCGCCGACTGCTCGTCCGGACGCTGGACCGCCAGGACGCCGACCGTCACGTAGGTCGCCTCACGGGCCGCTTCCTCGGGCTGGTCATCGTGGCGGTCGGTGTGGTCTACGCCCTCGACCGCGTCGGGGTACGCATCGGACCGCTGCTGGGAGCACTCGGGGTCGGGGGGATCGCCCTCGCGTTCGCGGCCCAGGACGTCCTGCAGAACCTGGTCGCCGGCGTGCTGCTCCAGGTACGCCGACCGTTCCGGATAGGGGATCAGATCGGCAGCGGAGATTTCGAAGGCGTGGTCGACGACATCAATCTCCGCACGGTCGAGCTCACCACGTATGACGGGTTGACCGTCTACCTGCCCAACGCCGAGGTGCTGAAGTCCGCCATCGTGAACTACACGCGCACCCCGTTGAGCCGGACTTCCCTGACCGTGGGAGTGGCCTACGATGCCGACCTGGAACAGGCCCGTCAGGTGCTGCTGAACGGGTGCCGGGCCGCCGAGGGGGTCGCCGTGCAACCGCCGCCGGAGGTGTGGGCCGAGGAGTTCGCGGAATCCTCGATCAATCTGGCGGTGCGGTACTGGCACGCCGCAGACATCGCGTCCCGGTGGCGGGTGCGCAGCGCTGTCGCTGTGGCCATCAAGGCCGCCCTCGACGAGGCCGGCATCCGCATCCCCTTTCCGCAGCGGACGCTGTGGTTCGGCCCCAGCGGGACCAGGTTGCTGGTTGAGATGCAGGATCGGGAAGCTGACGGGGAGTCCTGAGGACGTCACTGGTACTTGCGGCGTAACTCTTGGGATGTGACGCACTTCACATGCACCCACTCTCGGGTCTATGTTTACCGCGTCAACAATTGAGCGGCTCAGCCCGCACGCCTTGTACAACCGGGACGGCTGGGTCGTTCACCTCGACGAAAGGCTCCTCATGAACCGACGCACGGGGGACGGCCATGGCTGCGGCCGTCATGATCAGCACCGCGGGAACCGCGGCCTTCGCCCACGACGACGCGAAGGGCGAGATGCGCCCGCCCTCAGTGGAGATGCAGCAGCAGGAGCTGGAGGGTGTTGTCGCCTCCAACGCCAACCCTGACAGCAAGGCTCCGAAGTCCTTCGCGCCCTGCGTGAAGGGCATGGCAGCTGAGACATACCCCTGCGACGGGGTCGACATGATGAGTCACCTCTCGCTGGACGACCTCAGGTTGACCTTCGCCAACGACATCTGGGGATGGATCGATCCAGACACCGGCCGGGAGTACGCGCTCGTGGGCGGCATCGAGGGCACCGTCTTCGTCGACATCACCGACGCCAAGCGGCCGGACGTGGTGGGCATCCTGCCGACCCACACCGTCGACCCGCAGTTCAACGTCTGGCGCGACATCAAGGTCTACGCCGATCACGCCTACGTCGTCGCTGAGAACACCGGGCACGGCATGCAGGTCTTCGACCTGACGCGGCTGCGGGGCGTGAAGGGCGCCACGGTGACCTTCAACGAGGACGTCGACTACGACGAGGTCAGCCACTCGCACAACCTCAACATCAACGAGGAGACCGGGTTCGCCTACCTCGTCGGCAGCGACACCTGTGGCGGCGGACTGCACATGGTCGACCTCTCCCACCCGGAGGCACCAGAGTTCGCCGGCTGCTTCTCAGACCACGGGTACGTCCACGACACGCAGTGTGTGGTGTACGAGGGGCCGGACGCCGACCACGCCGGGCGTGAGGTGTGCTTCAGCTCGGCCGCCACCTACGTAGGACCTGATTTCAGCCCCGAGGCCTTCGTCAACACGGTCTCCGTCGTGGACGTCACCGACAAGGACAACCCCGTGCCCCTGGACCGCCTGGAGTACCCCGACGACGGCTACAGCCACCAGGGCTGGCTCACTCCGGACCAGGAGTACTTCCTGCACAATGACGAGCTCGACGAGGTCTTCCACGGCGTGAGCACCACGACGCGGATCTTCGACGTACGGGACCTCGACGCCATCTCGCTGCCCGCCACGACAGACAACGGCGTGGGGTCGATCGGCCACAACCTGTACACGGAGGGGAAGCGGGCTTACGCCTCGAACTACACCAGCGGCCTGAGGATCTTCGACATCAGTGACGTGGCGGACGGGCAGATGCCGGAGATCGGGTGGTTCGACCTCTACCCGGAGAACGACGACGCCACGTTCGAGGGCGGGACGTGGAGCAACTACCCGTACTACAAGTCACGCACGGTGGCGGTCAGCAGCATGGACCGCGGCCTGTTCCTGCTGCAACCCCGCGGCAACCGCTGACGGATTGGCGCCCGGGCGCTAGAGGGCCCGGGCGTCAGCGCTTCGCCCCCCGTAACGGATCAAGGCGCTGTCTCAACGAGTGCGCCCGGAGGGATTCGAACCCCCAACCTTCTGATCCGTAGTAATCCGCTGGCGCAGACCTGGACCCACCTGAGACGACTGAATCGTCGCCTTGTGACGGCGTTTCCGCAGGTCAGAGTGTGTATGTCGTCTCAGGTGGGTGCGAGTCTGATGTTGTCGAATCGTTACCGCCCCCGTGGGCGGCGGGAGTTTTTGAGACAATTGCTGAGCCCATAACTCGGCGAGCGCGCGCGTCAGGCCGATGTCGAAAACGAACCCTGTCCCGGGCAATGAGCCTGCGGGCGACATGCGCCAGCGACGTGACCGCCGCGGGGAACGCTGGGGACCGCCGTCCTTGGCGCGTTGCGCGACGAGCGCGGCATGGACCATGGCCCATCCGACGTCATGGTCATCCGGTCAGCCTCCGATCACCGCGCGGTGATCGGAGGGATCAGTGCCGCAAATGTCCTGGTCCTGGTTGGTCCTCCATGCGTCGCTCGGTCATTTGCCGAGGTGGTGATCGGCGTGGGGACCGCGGAACCACAGACCCGTGCGATCCGAGCGGCGGAAGCGGCCGACCCGACTGGACGGCAGACCACGTCGATTCGGATCCGATGGCCGGTGATGCGTGTGGGCCACGGCGCTTGGAGCAAGGCGCTGTACCAGCCAGCGTAAGTCTCGCGCACGAGAGCGGCACGAGAACGAGGTCGCCGTCCGCGCCGTCGTCGACGTCCATTGTGGCTCGGTAAGCAGACCACCCCCCGCACGGCGAACGGCCCGAACACGAACGCCGGCCGCCGCGGCGAGCGGATCAAGCGCAGCAGCACGAGCGGGCCCGGCGCGGCGCCCACGCCGATCGCCGACAGCAGCAGCCCATACCCGGAGCCGGTGACCTCCAGCGCCTCGCGCGCGTAGACGACCAGCAGAGCGCTCGTCGCCCCGGCGGACAGCGCCGCGAGCAGCTGCGCCACCCCCAGCGCGCGCAGCAGCCGGTCCGCCACCAGGTGCTGCACGCCGTCGGCGGCGTCGCGCAGCAGCCGTCTGCGCTCCAGCGGGCGGGCGGCCGCGGCACTGTCAGCCCGCGCAGCACCAGTGCGCTGACGACGTACGACAGCGCGTTGAGCGCGAACCCGACCTGGAAGCCGGCAGTGACCACGACCAGTCCGGCCAGCGGCGCCAGGAGGACCTGCGACAGCACGGCGGCGCTCCAGATGCCGCTGTTCGCCGCGACGAGCGCGTCCTGCCGGACCAGAGCCGGCAGGACGGACTGCGCGGACGGGTTGAAGAAGACGGTCCCCACGGAGGTCCCGAACGCCACGACGAACACCAGCCACAGGCTGTCCTGGTGACGACCAGCAGCCCGACCAGCGCAGCGCGACCCAGGTCCGCGAGCACCATGACGCGCACCCGCGGGAGCCGGTCGATCAGCGCCCCCGCCAGCGGTGACAGCAGGAGCACCGGCAGGATCTCGGCCGCGACCACAGCCGCGACCCCGAACCCGGAGCCGGTGACCTCGTAGACCAGCAGCGCGAGCGTCACCGTCTGGACGACGTCACCCCACTGCGACACGGTGCGCGCTGCCCACAGCCGGCGGTACTGCGGCAGGGCGAAGACGGTCCGCAGGCCCGGGGTTCAGCAGTCACGTCACCGTCGCGTGGGGCGCAGCGCCTCGACCAGCTGCTGCACGGTCGGGGCGCTGCGCAGCCCCTCCGAGCGCAGCTGCTCTGGCGACTCATCCGCGGAAATGGAGGAGATGAGGTCGTGCACGTGGCGCATCACCTTGCCGAAGTCGACTCCGCCGACGGGGCTCAGGCACCACTCCTGCGCCGCTCGGGCTCCTGCGACCCGGTGCGCCACGTCGAGCAGCGTCTTGCTCGGGACGCAGCCGAAGTGCGTGCAGTCACCGCCCGGCTCGGCCTTGTCGACGATCGCGACGGTGCGGCCGGCCTTGCGCACGGCGCGGGCTGCGGCCAGTCCCGTCGCCCCGGCCCCGAGGACGAGGAGGTCGTAGCGGCTCATCGACGCGCCTCGTCGTCGTCGGCACGGTGGATCGGGTGACCGCCGTACTGGTTGCGAAGCAGGGCGACCGACTTCGCAGCGGGCCAGTCCAGGTCGCGGTAGGCCATGAGTATCTGCTGCGACATGCCGGTCACCGGGATGGGGATGTCGTGGTCGATGGCCCACTTGACCACCCACTTCACCTCGTCGGTGTCCTCGACGTAGGTGGAGATCGTGTACGGCGCCGGCGGCACGTCGGACTCCGGACCCACGCCCCCCTCGGCGAGCCCGTGCGCCATCAGCTCGACGAACCGCCAACCGGGCCGTGCTGCAGGGTCACCTGACGCTGTACCGCGCCATCATGTTCGGCGAGAGCGGGCTCCCCCGCGCCGAGCGCGAGGCCCTTGCGGTGACCGTGTCGAACGCGAACGACTGCTACTACTGAACGGTCCATCACGGCGAGGCGTTGCGGCGAGAGCCCGGCGGCGCGGCGCTGCAGGAGGCGGTCGTCTCCGGGGACCTCGACGCGCTGCCGCTGCGGCTGCGCGCGCCGCACGCGTACGCCCTGGCGCTGGCCGCGGACCCGTCCGCCGTCCAGGAGGACGACGTCCGCGGCCCTGCTGGAGGCCGGCCTGTCGGAGCGCGACGTCATCGACGCCAACCAGGTCGTGGCCTACTTCAACTACGTGAACCGGGTGGCTGAGGGCCTCGGCGTGCAGCTCGAGGCGCATTGGTACGAAAGCTGACCGTCCGACACGGCAACACGCGGTCCGTCCGGTTGTGCAGGCGGCAGCCACCGCGCAGGGTGGTGGTGACCGCACCGGCGGCACCGCCGGCCTGGACTCAACGGAGGAACCTATGACCGACACCTACGACGTCATCGTCCTGGGAGCCGGCTCGACCGGCACGAACGTGGCCTGGTACGCCCGCGACAACGACCTGACGGTGGCGGTCGTCGAGCGTGAGCTCGTGGGCGGTGAGTGCTCCTACTGGGCGTGCATGCCCAGCAAGGCGCTTCTGGGACCGACGCGTGCGCTGGCCGCCGCTCGTCGGCTGCCGGGGGCAGAGCAGGCCGTGGGCGACGTCAACGTCGACGCCGTGCTGGCACGGCGCGACGACTTCATCTCGCACCTGGACGACGCGTCGCAGGTCTCGTGGATGGAGAGCATCGACGCCGACCTGGTGCGCGGCGAGGGACGGCTGAGCGGTGAGCGCGAGGTGACCGTGACGGCGGCCGACGGCTCCTCCCGACGGCTGACCGCGCGTCGCGCCGTCGTCATCGCCACCGGCTCGCGAGCCTCTCTCCCGCCGGTCGACGGTCTCGCCGACATCCGGACGTGGGACAACCGCGACGTCACCACCGCCAAGGACATTCCGGAGCGGCTGCTGATCCTGGGCGGCGGCGTCGTCGGGTGCGAGATGGCGCAGGCCTACCGCAGGCTGGGCGCGCGCGAGGTCACCGTCATCGAGCGGTCGGACGTGCTGGTGGCGAACTTCGAGCCGTGGGCGGGCGAGCTGCTCGCCGACGCGCTGACCGCCGACGGCATCACCGTCCTAACCGGCCGCTCCGGTGAGCACGCGTCCCGGGACGGCCAGGACGGCCCGGTCACGCTGCGGCTCGATGACGGCACCGAGCTCGTCGGGGACGAGCTGCTCGTCGCCGCCGGACGGTCCTTCAACACCGACGACATCGGCCTGGACACGGTGGGGCTCGAGCCGGGCGGCCCGGTCGAGGTCGACGACCAGCTCCGGGCGGTCGGCGTGGACGACTGGCTCTACGCCGCCGGCGACGTCAACGGCCGCGCCCTGCTCACCCACCAGGGCAAGTACCAAGCCCGCCTGGTCGGCGACATCATCGCCGGCAAGGAGCGCTCGGCCTGGGCCGACCACACCGCGGTGCCGCAGGTCATGTTCACCGACCCGGAGCTTGCGGCGGTCGGCCTGAGCGAACAGCATGCCCGAGACGCCGGCATCGACGTGAAGACGGTGTCGTGCGAGATCGGCTCGGTGGCCGGCGGAGCGCTGCTCGGCGACAAGGGACGTGCGCAGCTGGTCATCGACCGGTCGGAGCACATCGTCGTCGGCGCCACCTTCGTCGGGCCGAACGTGGGCGAGATGCTGCACTCGGCGACGATCGCCGTCGTCGGCAAGGTGCCGATCAACACGCTGTGGCACGCGGTGCCGGCGTTCCCCACCGTGAGCGAGGTCTGGCTGCGCCTGCTCGAAGCAGACCGCGGCGTCTGACCCCGAGGAGCACGATGTTCCGCAAGCGCCGGTCAGTCGAGACCGCAGAGGCCGTGCCCGCTCCGGTCCCGGGGGCACCGCCGACGTCGTCGGCAGGGCAGGCGATCGAGGACGCCAACTTCCTCGAGCTGACCGAGTGCGGCTACACCGTCGTCGCCTTCTGGGCGGCCTGGTGCGGGCCGTGCCGGTCGTTCGCGCCGGTGTTCGCGGCGGTGGCCACCGCACAATCCGGCCCGGTCCGCTTCGGCGCGTGCGACGTGGACGCCAATCCCAGGGTCGCGCAGCTGCTCGGCATCCGGAGCATCCCGACGCTGGTCGAAATCGGCCCGGACGGCAGCGAGGTCGGCCGCTCCACCGGCTCCGTCAGCCGCGGCGACCTGGAGGCGACGGTGGCTCAGCTCAGCGCGCGCTGATCTCGACAGCAAGGCCGGGTGATGGTGGGTAGGAGGTGCCAGCCGCTGCCCGTACTAATCGTCATGGCCCCGGACCGGCATTCTCGGGTCGCACATGAGCACAAGGATCAGTACGAGTGACGGGACGGGTATCGACGGTGTGCGCGGGGCGTGAGGTCCTGGGCGGCTGCGGTCACACCTCGCCTCCGGTGACCCAGCGGCGGCGCGTCTTCCCGTGCGCTCCGACCATGACCACGACGAAAAGACGAACCTCGGGTGGTCATAGCGCACGGGAAGACGAGTCACGAACTCATCGCGGGGCCACCTCGGCGGCCAGGCTGCGGGTCTCCTCGGCGATGACGTCGGGGTGGTCCTGGGGCGTGAAGTGCTTGCCGCCCTCGATCCGCCGCACGGTCGTGCCGAGGTCGCGGGCGAAGCGCTTACTCCTGGGGAGAGCAGAAGCAGAAGGGTTGGCAGTGATGGACGTTGTGCATCCGCGGTGCGCGGGGATCGACATCTCCAAGCGGGACGCGAAGGTCTGTGTGCGGGTGCCTGGGTCGGGGCGCCGCAAGGCCACCGAGACGGTCACGACGTGGGGGTCGGTGACCAACCAGGTGCTGGCATTGCGCGAGCACCTGATCGACGCGAAGGTCACCTTGGTGGTGATGGAGGCGACCGGGGACTATTTGAAGCCGTTCTACTATCTGCTCGAGGACGCCGGGTTCGAGGTGATGCTGGTCAATGCCCGCCACGCCAAGAACCTGCCGGGCCGCAAGACCAACGTCTCGGATGCGGCGTGGCTGGCGCAGCTCGGTGCGCACGGGCTCGTCCGGGGCTCGTTGGTGCCGGAACCGTTGCGGGAGCTGCGGGACCTGACCCGGACCCGGACAGCGATCACCCGGGAGCGGACCCGGGAGGTCCAACGGCTGGAGAAGCTGCTCGAGGACGCCGGGATCAAGCTGTCCTCGGTGGCCACCGACTTCATAGGGTGTCTCGGGACGGGCGATGCTGGAGGCCCTGATCGACGGGCAACGCGACCCGGCCCAGTTGGCGGAGCTGACCAAGCGCCGGCTGCGCTCGAAGATCCCGGCGTTGACCGAGGCGCTGACCGGGCGTTTTCGTGCCCATCACGCGTTCCTTGCCAGGGTCCACCTGGACCTGATCGACAAGCACACCCAGGCCATCACCGAGCTGACCGAGCGGATCGAGGTGGTGATCGAGCCCTTTCGCGCGTTCCGGGAGCTGATCTGCACCATCTCGGGGATCAGCACCGCCGTCGCCGACGTGATCACCGCCGAGACAGGCGCGGACATGACCCGGTTCCCCACCGCCGGGCACCTGGCGTCCTGGGCCGGGACCTGCCCCGGCAGCAACGAGTCCGCCGGCCGGATCAAGTCCACCAAGACCCGACCCGGCAACCCCTACCTCAAGGGCGCCCTCGGCGTCGTCGCGCTGTCAGCGGCCAAGAACAAGAACACCTACCTGGGGGCGAAGTACCGGCGCATCGCCGCCCGCCGCGGCCCGTCCAAGGCGCTCGTCGCGGTCGAGCACGCCGTTCTGGTAGCGATCTGGAACATGACCCGAACCGGCGAGCTCTACAACGACCCAGGCCCGAGCGAACGAAGGACCCCGCCAGCAGGCGCGCCGGGTGGTCCCATGACTGGCAACCCAGGTGGTCCCATGAACCTGGCAGAAAACCGCTCAGCGCGGTCCCATGCTCATGGCAGGCGACACCATCCCTTTGTCTGGACCAAGACCCAGGGGGTCGGCAAAGTCGTCACGGTGCTGTGAGGAGCTCGATCGGGCGGCGGCTGTCACGACTGTGATGTCGTAGCGCGGAGGCGATACTGGTGTGACCGGCCAGGCGCAGCAGGCTGATCGCG
>JAABUN010000280.1_pt1 | contig 134115 bp, 139 predicted proteins | sample 5559311 | NCBI WGS metagenome assembly JAABUN01 (sample SAMN10711877, study PRJNA513370) | rock metagenome | isolation source: Antarctica rocks | place: Antarctica: Victoria Land, Siegfried Peak sud
GGTGTCCAGGTCGGCGTCCACGCGAACCTCCTGTTCGGCGTCGGGTTCCAACGCCGATCCTGGGCACCCTCCACGCGTTCCTCAGCGCAACACGCCGCACCAACCCTTGGAATCGGTCATCTAGCGGAGGACGGACAGCCTCAGGACGGCTGCCGCAGCGCGTCCAGATCGACCCGCAGCGGCACCGGTCCGGGCAGCACGGCGGTGCCTCTGGTCAGTCGCAGCTGCTGTTCGTACCGGCCGCCGGACAGCGCGTAGGGACGACGGCGAGAGCGGGCTGCTGCTCGATGCGCCAGTAGGCCGCGATGCCGGCCTCGGCGTACTCCTGGTGCTTGACGACGCGGTCGCGCCGCAGGTCGGACGGGCTCTCGACCTCGACCACGAGCAGGACTTCGGCGGACGGGAACGCGCGGGCGCCGGCCGGCTCACGGCTCGGGTAGCGGCGGACGAGTAGGTCGGGCATGCGCCACCCGTGCGTCGTGACCACCGGACGGGCCAGGCTCACTTGCCACCCGGCGGGGAGCTGCGGCATCAGCTGGCGCTGGAGCAGCTCGGCGATGTCGTCGTGGACCAGCTCGGGCGGCGGGCTCACCTCGAGCACCCCGTCGCTCGCCTCGTACCGGAAGCCCTCGGGCCAGCCGTCGAGCAGCGGCATGTCCTCCACCGTCCAGCGGGGGATGCGCGCGGCAGGCATCGACCTGGTGAGCACGGCGTCCTCCTTCGCGTAGGCACGATCTCACCATGCCGTCGACGAGGTGCCTGGGCGGTCCCCGTTCCGCGATCTGTGCACGACCCACGGCTACCCGCCGGTAACATGCCAGCCAGTCCCCCCGTCGAAGAGCAGGAGCCCCCCGCCGTGCAGAAGATTCGCGAGGCGATCATGTCCGGTGACCTCAGCGCCGTCGGCGCGCTGCCGGTGCCCGAGAGCTACCGCGGCGTCGTGGTGCGCAAGGACGAGCAGACGATGTTCGAGGGCCTGCCGACCCGCGAGAAGGACCCGCGCAAGAGCCTGCACGTGCAGGAGGTCGCCACCCCCGAGCTGGGCCCGGGCGAGGCGATCGTCGCCGTCATGGCCAGCTCGGTGAACTTCAACACCGTGTGGACCTCCATCTTCGAGCCGGTCTCGACCTTCGGCTTCCTCGAGCGCTACGGCCGCATCAACGAGCTGACCAAGCGGCACGACCGCGACCACCACGTCGTCGGCTCCGACCTCGCGGGTGTCGTGCTCGCCGTCGGCCCCGGCGTGTCGAAGTGGAAAGCGGGCGACGCCGTCGTCGCGCACTGCCTGTCGGTCGAGCTGGAGGACCCGCAGGGCCACGACGACACGATGCTCGACCCGCAGCAGCGCATCTGGGGCTTCGAGACCAACTTCGGCGGCCTGGCCGAGCTGGCGCTGGTCAAGTCGAACCAGCTGATGCCCAAGTCCGCGCACCTCACCTGGGAGGAAGCCGCGGCTCCGGGCCTGGTCAACTCCACCGCCTACCGCCAGCTCGTCAGCCGCAACGGCGCGGCGATGAAGCAGGGCGACACCGTGCTCGTGTGGGGCGCGAGCGGCGGGCTCGGCTCCTACGCCACGCAGTACGCGCTGAACGGCGGCGCGATCCCCGTCTGCGTCGTCAGCAGCCCGGGCAAGGCCGAGATCGCCCGCCGGATGGGCGCCGAGCTGGTCATCGACCGCAGCGCCGAGGGCTTCACGTTCTGGAAGGACGAGCGCACGCAGGACCCGTCGGAGTGGAAGCGCTTCGGCGCGCGCATCCGCGAGCTGACCGGCGGTGAGGACATCGACATCGTCTTCGAGCACCCCGGCCGCGACACGTTCGGCGCGTCGGTCTACGTGACGAAGAAGGGAGGGACGATCACGACCTGCGCGAGCACCACCGGCTACCTGCACGAGTACGACAACCGCTACCTGTGGATGAATCTCAAGCGCATCGTCGGCTCGCACTTCGCCAACTACCGCGAGTGCTGGGAGGCCAACCGGCTGATCTCGCTCGGCCGCATCCACCCCACGCTGTCACGCAGCTACCCGATGGAGGAGACCGGGCAGGCCGCCTACGACGTGCACCGCAACCTGCACCAGGGCAAGGTCGGCGTGCTGTGCCTGGCACCCGAGGAGGGCCTCGGTGTGAGCGAAGACGCGCAGGAGATGCGGGCCACCCACCTCGACGCGATCAACCGCTTCCGGGACCTCTGAGCGCGATCGGCCCGCACCCTTGCACGTTCCCGCGGGAACGTGCCGAGCAGCCGTCGGTCCGAGCTGGCCCACCTGACAGCTACGCCAGCGTGGTCATGCTGATGCCCGGACGTCGGGGCAGACGATCGTCGGGCCTGCGTTCCAGCCGCACGACCACGCTCGTGTTCACTCAGACCCTCGACGTTCACAGCGACTGGTCGGCGGCGCCGTCGACGTCCCGGCGCAGTGCCTCGAGATCCATGGCGGGCAGCCGCCGGAAGCGCCCATGGACCGCTCGGACGTCCAGCGGCTACGAAGGCAAGGGCTCCAGACGCGCCACCGGCTTGCCGTCCCGGATGATGACGGCCGGGACTCCGGCGGCGACCCGATCCACGACCTCGCCGCCCCTGATCCGTAGTTCTTCGACGGTCACGATGTCACGCACGTCACCAAGGTATTGCTGGCCAGCTCGATGGCGGTTCAGAGCAGGCGCACCTCGTGGTCGCGCCCTGGATGCAGGAAGGCGAGCAGCCGCCGTCCCTCGGCCTCGACGTCGGACCGCTCCTGCGGGTTCAGGCGGCGAAAGGCGCGGACGTGGAGCACGGCCCGCTCGCGCGAGCGGTCGGCCGTCCAGGTGGCGGCGATCGTCCCGTCGACGAGCACCGTGCTGGGCTGGCGCATCGTCGTAGGGCCGTAGCCGTGCTCCGCCCAGTCCTGCGCCGTGAGGCTGCCGACGACCCGGCGCCGGTCCTCGTGGGAGAGCAGCACGTCGTCGAAGTCGTAGAGGTAGCGCACGGGCGCCTCGACGTCCTCCGGCGGGCGCGGGGCGTCGGGCAGGTCCAGGAAGTCTTGACCGTCGGGGCCGGCGAGACGGAGGAGTCCGGGGCGTAGCCGGTCGACCACCTCGCCCATGCCCCGCACTCCCGACCAACCGGCGAGGTCGGCCGTGGTCGCAGGCCCGGCGGCGGCGAGATAGCGACGCACCAGCCCGGCGATGTCCAGCCCGCTCGAAGGGTCGGCTCCGGCGAGCAGTGCGACCCGGGCCTGGCCGCTGCGTCCCCACACCCCACGTGGCGGGACCTGGACCAGCGGCAGCCAGGCGCGGGCAGCGCGGGCGAGGTTCTGGGCGCTGACGTCCGGCCAGTGCTCCTGCATCGCCAGGCCGAGTGCGGCACCGGTGCACGGGCCCGCAGCCAGGTGGTCGCGCGCCGCAGCGCAGAGCCCGTCACGCTCCACCCTGGACAGGTCTCGGGACTGGGCACCTGCCAGCACGGCTTCCACGGCCGGCTTCACGACCGGGCGCAAGGCGACCGCGTCCTGGACGGTGACCAGGTGCAGCGTGGACCGCATCAGCGCCAGTCGCACCAGCTGGCCGTCCTCGAGCATCCGCCCGACGGCGACGGGGTCGAGGTCAGCCAGGCGCGACCACAGGCCGACGTACCAGGTGTGCGGCGTCTGCGCCTGCAGCCCCACCAGGTGCTCGACCGCCGCCGGCACGCAGAGATCGCTGCGCTCGAGCAGCAGCTGGCGGGCCAGCGTGGCGCGCCCCAGCGCGCGCAGGCTCACGCGGGCCGTCACGCTGGCGGCCTACCCGCCGAAGACGGCCCGTAGCGCGCCGCGGCCCCTCGCGCCTCGGCGGCGACCCGTTCACGCAGGTCTGCCGGCGCAAGGACCTCGACGGCGGCGCCGAGCCCCAGCAGGCACGTCGTCGCCCACGACTGCCCCTCGAACGGCACCGCCAGCTCGACGCGGTCCTCGACCGTCCGCATGTCGACGAGGTGCTGACCCTGCACGGCGACGAGCCGGCGCAGCCGCGGCAGAGCGACGGCGTCCACGCGCAAGCGCACCTCGATGAGGTCGTGGCGCCGCTCGAGCGACGCCCTCGCCTGCGCCCACACCGCCGGCAGGTCGAAGCCGTCGGGCCGCGACACCGGTGCGTCGGTGACCGTGACGGCACGCACCCGTGAGGCTCGGTAGGTGCGCCGGGCCCCCTCGCGAAGGGCGACGAGGTACCAGTCGCCGGCCGCGAGCACGAGCCCCAGCGGCTCCACCTGCGTCGCGACCTCCCGGCCGTCACGCGCGTAGGTGAGCCGCACCTGCCGGTCCGCCCACGTCGCAGCGGCGAGGTCGGCGAGCAGCGGCGCCGGCTCCGGCGTGCCGTACCAGCGCACCGGGTCCAGGTGCACCCGCTCGGCGGTGCGCTGCGCCTGCGCGCGGGCATCGCCGGTGAGAGACGCCCAGACCTTGGTCCGGGCGAGCTCGAGGTCACCCTCGAGGCCGAGGTCGGCGGCCACCGCCCCGAGGCCCAGCAGCGCGAGCACCCCCGCCTCGGCGCCGCCGAGCCCGGTCAGCCGGGTGCGGTAGCCGCCGTCGAGCCGGTAGCCGCCCTGCGGGCCGCGCACCGAGCTGACAGGTATGCCGGCCGCCGCCAGCGCCTCGACGTCGCGCGCGACAGTCCGCTCGCTGACCTCGAGCCGGGACGCCAACTCGGCGGCGGTCATCCGGCCGCGCACCTGCAGGTGCAGCAGCAGCTCGACGAGGCGGGCGGCGCGCATGCCAGCAGTCTCGCGGACATACTCGACACAAGGTGTCCGGTACAGCGGGGAGGGTGTGCCCACCGACGACGAGAGGTGACCACGATGGTTGTCACGCTGGCGATGACGACGTTCGACTGCGCCCGCCCTGCGGCGCAGGCGAGCTTCTGGGCCGAGTTGCTGGGCTGGGACGTGGCGGCGGCCGACGACGCGTACGCGATGCTCACGAGAGCGGGCGCCCCGGCGCTCGGCTTCGGCGCGGTACCGGGATGGCAGCCGCCCGCCTGGCCCGACGAAGGCGGACGCAAGCGGGTGCACCTCGACCTGTCGGTGGACGACCTCGACACCGCGCAGGAGCGCTGCCTCGCCCTCGGCGCGACAGTCGTCGAACCTCAGCCGCAACCGGACCGCTGGCGGGTCCTGCGCGATCCGGACGGCCTGCTGTTCTGCCTGGCCCGGTGGGCCGGGTGAGCGTGCGGATCGTGCTCGAGAGCGAGGGCCGCTACGCGGCGGCGACCGCCGTCGACTGGCCCGGCTGGGCGCGTCACCTGCGCGGCGACGAGGAGGACGCGCTCGAAGCCCTCGTCGCCTACGCGCCCCGCTACGCCGTGGTGCCGGAGCGGGCCGGCGTGTCCTTCTCCCCCGACCTGGACGCGCTCGACGTCGTGGAGCGACTGCCCGGCCGACACAACTCGATGGGACCGGGCGCGCGCAGCGAGGCCGAGTCGGCACCGCTCTCGGGAGGCGAGGGGGCGCGGCTGGCGGCGCTGCTCGCAGGCTGCTGGGATGTGCTCGACGACGTGCTCGCGACCGCCCCGGCGCAGCTGCGCAAGGGTCCGCGCGGTGGGGGGCGCGACCGCGAGGCGGTGCGCGGCCATGTCGAGGGCGCGCAGGGTGGCTACGCGCTGCGGGTCGGGCTCCGCCGGCCGGCCTCGCTCGGGCCCGTCGTCGTGCGGCAGCGGCTGCTCGCGGTGCTGCGGGGCGAGGAGCGACCGGAGCCGCCCGAGCGCAACCCGTGGCCGCTGCGCTACCTGGCGAACAAATCCGCCTGGCACGTCACCGACCACGCTTTCGAGGTGCAGGACCGTTCCGCCTCTGGCGAAGCGGTATGAGCAGCCGGCCTCGTGGGATCACGACACGACGCTGCAGGTGGCGGTCGTCGCGGCGGGGCCGCAGCGCACGACGCTGCGCTTCCACCAGGAACGGCTCGCTTCGGCCGCTGAGCGCGAGCAGCAGCGGGAGCACTGGACCGGCGCGCTCGATGAGCTGGCCGCCGCGCTTCATCAGGCCGTCTAGGGCAGCAGGTCCGACAGCCGGAAGCGCAGGGACACCGGCTCGGCCAGCACCACCTCGTCGGTGAAAGTGCCTGCCACGCGATAGGAGTCGCCGTCGAGCACATGCGCGACGAGCACCAGCGGGTCGAGCTCGATGCGCCAGTAGTACGGGATCCCGGCCGCCGCGTACTGGGCCGGCTTGGCCACCCGGTCGGTGCTGATGCTGCCGGGGCTCACGATCTCGACCGCCAGCAGCGTGTCGGCCGGCCCAGCCCAGCGGTGCCCGACCGCCTCGCGCCGGTAGACGAGGACGTCGGGCTGGCGGTAGTTGCGGGCGTCGAAGTACAGTCCCGGCGTGAGCGTCGCCCCGCCAGGCCGCACGACGCCCTCGCCGCACTCGGCGCCGGTGTCCCGCTGGCCACGCGGGACAAGCGGCGCGCTCGAGCTACGACAGCCTCGGCGTCGAGCTCCGCGATCGATTCACGCCAACGGCATCCCGCACGCTGGGCAGAACCGGAGTAGCCCAGCGAGGTCATGCTCCAGCAGCGCAAGGCCGTCCACGTGCACGGTGCACCGCTCACGCCGCAGGTGGTCCCGGACGGTGCGCACGATGAAGGCCCCCGCTCGACCGGGGTCGTGCCGTAGTCCGGCACGTCGACGACGCCCTCGGCGATGACGTCGCCGACCTCCAGCTCGCGCGATCCGTAGCTCGCCTCGTCGTCGAGATCGCCACCCTTCGACGTCCGCACCACCCGGCCGGGCGGGCGCAGATCGAGCTCGATGCGCCACTGGTCGTGCCGCTCGCGGAAGAAGAAGCTGTGCCCGTCGACGCTGCCGGTCCACTGCTCCGGGGCCCATCCGCCGAAGCTGCTGACGACGACTCCGGGCTCGCCCGCCAGCCACGCCGCCACCTGATCCTGCTCGGCCTGGTGCCGGGCGCGGCCAGCCGCCGCTTCCGGGGTCGCGTCGTAGGCGTCCCACCGTGCGCGCCACTGCCCGGACCGCTGCTCCCGCTGCGCGGCGGTCAGCTGGCAGGAGCAGGACGCGTCACCGTCGTGCGTGTCTGGGCTCGGCAGCTGCGGGTGGCAGCTGCAGCGGCACGGGTCGCCCCCCTCGACGGGCACGACGACGAAGACGCCTCGGGCAAGCGTCTTGCTCCAGGACTCGATGTCTTGCGCCGGCAGACCCAGTTCGAGCAGCGTCAGACCGAGGCGCCCGGCAGCGACGCTCAGCGCCTGGCCGTGGCGACGCTCGCGCTCGGCGGCGTTCTCGGGGTCGTCGCAGCGGAACAGGTACAGCTCCGGCTCATCGAACACCACTGACCTCCTGCGGTCGGACCTGGCTGCCTCCACGGACACGTGGGTGGCGTTACCTGTGCGTGAGCACGTCGGCCCCGCCACGCTGGCAGCGTCGTCAACCCGGTATGGGAGCACTCGCCACTGTGATCGGCTCGCCGCCGAGCTCGGGGCGGTGGTCGAGAACGCCCGCAGGGCGCCCGAGATCGAGAGCCGCGACGTTGACGGCAACCGCCGGCGGATCGGCACTCCGAAGCCGTAGCCGCGCTGAGTCTCGGCGTAGCGTCCGCGCATGGCCGGCGACGCCGAGGAGCGGGCGTTCCCGAGCCCCACCGTGCCCCGCGACTCACGAGCCGACGTGCTCCTCGGCTACCTCGACTTCTTTCGCGACGGGCTGCTCGCCAAGGTGACCGGCCTGTCCGAGCAGGACCAGCGCACCAGCCGGCTGCCTTCCGGCTGGACACCACTGGACCTGGTCCGGCACCTGACCTTCGTCGAGCGCCGCTGGCTGGTCTGGGGCTTCGAGGGTCGCGATGTCGGCGACCCGTGGGGCGACCAGGTCGACGGCCGCTGGCACGTGGGCGACGACAAGGACGCCGGGCAGGTGCTCGCCGAGCTCGAAGCTCAGGGCGGGGTGACGACCCAGGTCGTCCGGCGCCACGACCTGGACGAGGTCGGCGCTCCTGGACCACGCTGGGACGGGGCAGCGCCGGCGACGCTGGAGCGGGTGCTGCTCCACCTCGTCCAGGAGCACGCTCGGCACCTGGGGCACATCGACGTCGTCGCCGAGCTCGCCGCGGTGCGACGGGGGAGTGAGGTGGCCTGCTGACGGGCCGTGCTCCTACGATCGGTGCATGCCCACGTATGCCTACCGCTGCCGCACCTGCGACGACGGCTTCGAGGTCCGCCGGTCGATGAGCGAATCCGTCGCCAGCGCGGTGCCGTGCTCGCGAGGGCACGAGGACACGACGCGCGTCTTCGCTGCCGTCGCCGTGGGTGGACGCGGAGCGCCGGCCGGGGCGGCGCAGACCGGACCGAGCGCCGGTGGCGGGTGCTGCGGCGGCGGTTGCTGCGGCTGACGCCGTGGCGACGTGGGACGACGTACGACGGCTGGTCGCGGCGTTGCCGGGCACCGACGAGCACGCGTCGTACGTCGGGTTGCCGTCCTGGCGGGTCGCCGGCAAAGCCTTTGTGTGGGAGCGGCCGCTGGGCGCGTCCGACCTGGCGGCGCTCGGCGACGCCGCTCCGGCCGGCGACGTGCCGCTGCTCGGCGTGCGGGTGGCCGACGAGGGAGAGAAGCGGGCGCTGCTGCGCGGCGACCCGCGAGTGTTCCTGACAACCCCCCACTTCGACGGTTACCCGGTGGTGCTGGTACGGCTGGACCGCGTCGCGGACGCGGTGCTGGCCGAGCTGGTCGAAGACGCCTGGCGGGATCGCGCACCGCGCCGCCTGCTGGCCGAACGCGCGACAGGACGACGGTGACCATCGACACTTTGGCGGCGGGCCCTGTGTTGCGGCCGGGTGCCGGTGCACTCTGCGCACCATCGGGCCCGACGGTCGGCTCAGGGTCGGGAGGACACTTGTGGCAGGCGGCGTGTACGACGTCTCCACCACCGCGATGCGGGTAAGCGGGCAGAAGATCGCCTCGGAGGCGCAGCAGATCAAGGCGGACCTGAACCGGTTGGGCGGGCAGCTCTCGGCGTTGTCCGGGCAGTGGATCGGTGACGGACGATGGCGTTCGGTGATGTGCAGGCCCGATGCTGTAGCGGCGGCTTCGCCCTGCCGGCCACTACCGCCGACCTCATCGAGCAGATCCCCGCCTCCGCATGGCAGGTCGCCGACGACGCAAATGTCGAGAGACCTGGGTAAGACTGCGGCGTGGATGGGCGGGCAACGGCGCAGTTGGCGCGGGAAATCTTCGGTGGCGCGGCGCGGGTGATAAAGTATGGCAATCCCGACGAGTCGCTCACCGTGCACGTGCTTGAGGCCCTGGACCTTCCTCAGTCGGGCGTCACCTCCTACGCCACCATAGACATGGCCGATTTCGACAACCAATTCGTAGAGCAGCAGGCGCCGTATCGGCCGATACGCCTCGAGCTGCTGGCCGTCTGCGGCACGAACTTCGTCGGCATGGCCCAAGTATTGTCCACGTGTGCCTTCAACATCGGCAGCGGCGACTACTCAGTGGATGAGTCTGGTGTCGTCTTCCCCGGCGTGATCGCCGATACGGATCCGAGCGTGCGCATGCGGCACGCCCTACTGTGTCACCGTTCTTCTGGGGCGATCTCACACCGCCGACGGTGTACGAGGGCGACCGGATCACCACCTGGCTGCACGTGGTCCCCATCGACGACGACGAGTTCGCCTTTGCCGCCGAGCAGGGCGTGGAGGCGCTGGAGAACCGGCTCGAAGCAAGCGGCATAGACATTCTTGACATCAACCGGCCCTCGGCGATCTGATCACGCAGCGTCGTGCGGAAGGGTCGACCACAGGCGCGCGGGCTGCGGGCGTGGCGATGAAGGCCTGAACCGGTCGCTGCGCCTGGGATGACACGCCGACGTGCGAGGGCAAACCATGGCGGCGTTCAGACGACCCAACGCCACACGACGTCGATCCCGCCTTTTCCCGCCGCTCGGACCAACTGGACCTGAGCTTCACCCGGCGCCGGACCCACGGGGTCGGATAATACCCGAGATTCAGGCCGGGGGTGGCGCGAAGAACTCCAGGGCGATGCCGTCCGGGTCGCGGAAGGACAGGCCGGCTCCGTAGTGGGCATCGATGATGCCGCCGTGGGTGACGCCGAGTTCGTCCAGGCGAGCGACCCACGTCTGGAGCTCGGCGCGGTCCGCGCAGCCGAAGGAGATGTGGTCCAGGCCGGTGCGACGCTCGTCGAACCGGTCGGTGGCGGGCTCGGGGTGGGTGTGCAGGCCGAACAGCTGACCACCGCCTATGGCGAAGACGGTGTGGTGGAAACCGCCGGTCTGCTCGTCCTCGTCGAGGACAGGCTCGGCGCCCAGCAGAGCGCTGTACCAGCGGGTGCTGCGTCGCAGGTCGGTCACCGTGACGGCGACATGGGTAAGAGCGGGAAAGTCGGGCACGGTGGCCACCTCTTCTTCTGGGGCGAGTGATCAATTTGTTGTCTACGCGCGCGGGTGGCGCGCCCGCCTGTCTGTAGCGACTACCCCGATGCGGTGCGGCGCCACCCATGCCCACGACCGCGGGGTAGACGACGTGACGGCGTTGCCTGTGCACGGCGTCGCCGGTCACCGGCACATCCATAGTCTCGAGGGGCCTCAGGCGACGTCCACAGGCTTGGCGGGCCAGCTCCACCACCTCGGGCGTCTGGCGCCGGCGTACCGGTAGCCCCCGGCAGGGCGATGCGACTGCCTGCGATGTGCCTCCCGGGCCGCCGCCCCGACGATCTACGCCTTGTCGGGGTCGCTAGCGGCGTGTCGCCGCCCAGAAGAGGTAGATCGCTTGGCTCATAGCTCGTCGCCGGTATCTCGTGCCTGGATCGTTCGCGGCTCGTGGCGGACTCCCCCGCGACCGGGTGGGTTGGCGGATCACGACGGCGGCGAGGCGATCCTGCGGCACGTCCTTCTCGGTGTCGACGATCACCCGGCCGTTCTTTGCCTTCAACGGAAGACCGTGTCGTCCTTGCCACACGCAGGACCACCATGACCCTCTTGCCGTTGTCCTTGGCGCCGAAGGCGACAGCTTGTGACGTGGCACGTCGCCGTGGGGCAGGGCGCGCTCGTCGTAGGCGACGGCCGTCGACCGGCCGCGCAAGGCCGACGACACGCCGAGGTCCCCGGCCGAGGGGATCGTGCTTGTGAGCGACGGCGTGGCGTTTCCCGGGCACCGGCGAAGGGGTGCTATGGGCGCTCGGGTACCGGCGCGACCAGACCGTGCTGCGCTCCGACCCGTGGCTGCGGTTCCTGGCTCGGGGCGCAGCCCTGTCGACCCCCGGCGCGACCCCCCGTTGAGGCACCACGCCGGCCGTGATGCACGTCTTGCCCTGCTGCGTCCGGCAGTTCGGCACGTGGGAGACTGTGTCGTGCGCAACCTGCCCGCGCGTCATCCGCGCGGCTCCCGTGTCAGGGACTCATCCGGTGATACCAAAGGGGGCATGACCGTGACAGAGCGAGACGACACCATCACCCTGGATGCACCGGAGTCGGCACCGGCCGCCGAGTCCTTCGGCGTCGTCCGCTTCGGCGGCTACGACCGCCGGCAGGTCGACGACTACCTCGACCGGGTCGATGCCAGCTTCAACGACTACGACGCCCGGCTGGCCGACGGCACCGGCCGCATCGAGAGCCTGCAGGCCGAGTTGGACGGCGCGCTCGAACGCCTCGCCGCCGCCGAGAAGCGCGCCGCCGGCATTCCTGAGCCGGCGTCCCGGCTCACTCAGCGTCTGGCCGAGATGCTGCGCCTGGCCGAGGCCGAGGCCGAGCAGGTCCGCAGCGAGGCGAAGACCGAAGCGGACAAGACGCTCTCTGCCGCGCGTGCCGAGGCCGAGCGCCTCGTCTCCTCGGCGAAGGCCTCGGCCGAGGGGCTGGTGACGGCGGCCAAGCAGCAGGCACACCAGGAGAGCGCCGAGCGCACGGCCGAGCTCGACCGGCGTGAGCAGGACATCGAGAAGGCCACCAAGGCGGCCGAGGCCACCACGCTGCAGGCGCAGCGCGATGCCGAAGCGTTGCGCAAGCAGGCCGAGCGCGACGCCGACAGCACCACCACCAGCACCCGGCGCGAGAGCGAGGCGCTGACGTCGCAGGCCAAGCGCAACGCCGACAACGCCGTCGCCCAAGCTCGTCAGGACGTTCAGCTCATCCACGAGCAGGCCCGCAAGCAGGCCGCAGCGATGACCGCCGAGGCCGAGAAGCAGGTGCGCATCCTCGAGCGCCAGCGCGAGAGCATCACCGCCCAGCTGCGCCAGCTGCGCGAGACGGTCTCGGCGATGGTCGGGCCGCTCGCCGGCTCGGAGCAGCCCGACGAGCCGGACCGGCCCGGCCGCCAGCCCTACCAGCGCGACGCCGAGCAGCCGGCCTCGTCGGTGCGCCACGACATCACCGCCCCGGGCGCCAGCGACTGAGGACCCCGTACAGCGGCGAGCAGCCGACGCCGCCACCATGAGCACCGCGGGGCTCGGGCGGCGGGGCGCGTGGTCGACGGGGCTCGGCTCGCTGCTGCTGCTGCTCGGGCTGCTCGCCGGCTCGGTCAACCACGAGGTGCTCGACGGGCCGCGTTTCGCGCAGCACGTCGACGACATGCGCCGCGACCCGGCGGTGGCGGCCCGGCTCAGCACGGACATCACCAACCAGCTGCTCGTCGCCGACCCCGACCTGATCGCGACCCGGCCGCTGCTCCAGGCGGCCGTCGGTGCGCTCGTGACCAGCGACGCCTTCAGCCCGGTCGTGCGCGCGGCGGCCCGGGACGCGCACCGCACGCTGACCGGCGACACCTCCGGGCAGGTCACGCTCCGCCTGACCGACATCGGGGCACTGCTGGCCGAGGTCCTGCCCGCCGTGGCGCCGGACGCCGCCGCTCAGCTGCCGCCCGACCTCGCCGTCACCCTCGCGACGGTGGACGAGTCCGCGCCGGTGGCCCGCGTGGTGCGGCTCGCGCACCTGCTCGGCGTGCTCGCGTGGCTGTTGCCGCTGCTCGCGCTCGGCTGCCTCGTCGTCGGCTGGTGGCGGGCGCGGGACCAACTGACGGCAGCGGTGCGCGCCGGGCAGGCCGTCGCGGTGGCCGGTGGCGGGGTCGCGCTCGTCGCGGTCGTCGGTTCGCTGCTCGCCGCGCGCGCGTCGGCGGACTCGTTGCGCGAGGTGCTGCTGGCCGCGGCCTGGCGCGAGCTCGCGGCTGGCCTGTGGCTGGTCGCGGTGGTCACGGTGCTCGCGGGCGGCGTGCTCGCGCTGGTCGCCGCCGGACGGCGGCCCAAGGTGGGCGCCGCCCTGCGCCGGTCCTGGGCCTGGTCAGCGAGCGACCCGCCGGCACCCGGGCGCAGGCGGTGCGGGGCGTCGTCTTCGCCGCTGTCGGACTGCTCGTCCTGCTCGACCCGGTGTTGAGCCTGCGGCTGGTCGCCGTCGCGGCCGGCGGTGCGCTGCTGCTGCTGGGCATCGACGAGGCGGCCGGCGCAGCCCGGCGTGCGGCGGATCGACGCAGACCGCAGGTCGCCAGCCGGCGCGCGAACCGCTCGGGGTCCCGGCACGCGCCGGGGCCGGCGTGGCCGCTCTTGCCGTCCTGCTCGGGGTGTTCGTGCTCGGCGCTGCCCCGACTCGCGACACCGACGAGATCGTCGACCCCGCCGCGCAGGCGTCGGGGGATGCGTGCAACGGCCACGTCGAGCTGTGCACGCGCCGCTACAGCGACGTGGCCTTCCCGGCGGCGCACAACGCGATGTCGGCCGCCGACGAGCCCGGCTGGTTCCTGGCCGAGCAACCCACCGGGCTCACCGGCCAGCTCGATGCTGGGGTGCGGGTGCTGCTGATCGACAGCTACTACGGCCGGCCGACGGACCGGCCGGGCTTCACCGTCACCTCGACCGAGTCCTTCGAGGGCGCCCTCTCCGCCTCGAAGCAGGACTACGACCCGGCCGTGGTGCAGAGCGCGCTGCGGCTGCGGGCGGCCCTGACCCCCTCGGTCACCGGCCCGGCGGTCCCCTATCTGTGCCACGGGCTGTGCGAGACCGGCTCGACGCCCATGGCCGAGGCGCTCACCGATGTGCACGACTGGATGCAGGGCCACCCCCGCGAGGTGGTGACGCTGTTCATCGAGGACGCGGTGTCGCCCGCCGACACCGCAGCCGTCGTCGAGCAGACGGACCTGCTGCCCTCCGTGCACACCCCCGTCGCTGGCCAGCCGTGGCCCACCCTCGAGCAGATGATCGACTCCGGCCACCGGCTCGTCGTGCTGGCGGAACGGCGCGGCGGTGGCGCCGCGCATCCCTGGTTGCTGCAGGGCTTCGACCGGGTGCAGGACACCCCGTTCACGAACCCCACGGCGGCCGACCTGTCCTGCGCCCTCAACCGTGGCGCGGCCGACGACCCGCTGCTGCTCATCAACAACTGGCTCAGCGGCTTCGACGCGCTCGTCAGCAACGCCCGCAAGGTCAACGCCGCTCCGGTGCTCGGCCCCTACGTCGAGCGGTGCCGGCGCGAGCGCGGCCAGATCCCCAACTTCGTCGCCGTCAACTACGTCGACCAAGGCGATCTCTACGCGGTCGTCGACCGCCTCAACGTGGTGCGCTGACGCTCGAGCCAGCGAAGGACAGCTCAGCCGTACCGGGGGGCGTTCTTGCTGCGCTGCACCTTCACCGTCCGCCGGCCCCGTGCGCTCCAGCAGGCGGTGTGCCAGTGCCGGCGGTCGTCCGGACGCCCGTCCGGCCACACCACCAGGTGCGGGCTGGCCGCGGTCAGCTCCTGATCGCAGCCGGGGCACCGGTAGGGGCGGGCGCTCGCCGTGCCGGCCACCGCCCGCACGACGTAGCCGTCCTCGACCCGCTCCCCCACCGGCCGGCCGGGCGCCGGTCCGTCCGTCCGCAGCGCCGCCTCGGCCACGGCGCGCCGGGCCGAGCGGCGCGAGCCCTTGGGCATCGCTCAGCGGCCGCTGTAGTCGCGAAAGCCGCGCCCCGTCTTGCGCCCGAGGTAGCCGGCGCGCACCAGGTGCTCGAGCATGGGCGCCGGCACGTCGCCCGGCTCGCGGAACTCCTCGAACAGGGTGCGCTGGATGGCGAGGGTGACGTCGAGGCCCACGACGTCCATGAGCGCGAACGGACCCATCGGGTGCCCGCAGCCCTTGGTCATCGCGAAGTCGATGTCGTCGGCGCTCGCGTAGTGCGCCTCGAGCATCTTCACGGCGTCGTTGAGGTAGGGAAACAGCAGCGCGTTGACGATGAAGCCGGCCCGGTCGCCGCAGCGCACCGCGTGCTTGCCGGTGCGCTCACACACGTCCAGCACGGTGGCGACGACGTCCGGCGAGGTGGTCACCGTCGGCACCACCTCGACGAGCTTCATGACGGTGGCCGGGTTGAACCAGTGCATGCCGACGACGTCCTGCGGGCGGGTAGTGGCCGAGGCGCACTCGATGACGGGCAGGCTGGAAGTGGTCGTCGCGAGCACCGCACCGGGCTTGACCACCTCGTCGAGCGCCCCGAACAGCGCCTTCTTGATCGCGAGATCCTCGACCACCGCCTCGATGACCAGGTCGCAGTCGGCGAGGTCGTCGAGCGAGGTGGTGCCGGTGACCCGGGCGAGCGCCTGCGCTGCGTCGTCCTCGGTAGCCTTGCCGCGCTGCACCGCCTTGTCGAGCGAGCGCTGCAACGCTGCGCGGGCAGCAGCCAGCCGGTCCTCGCCGCGGGCACGCAGCACGACGTCGAAGCCCACCTTGGCGCACACCTCGGCGATGCCGACGGCCATCGTGCCGGTGCCGACCACCCCGACGCGCTGCACCGCCCGCGGCGTCCCCGCCGGCTCGTCGGACGTCGCGGCGTCGGGCACCACCTCGGGCGAGGCCGGCGCGGCGTAGGTGTAGATGCCCCGCCCGCTCTTGCGGCCGAGCAGGCCCGCGGTGACGTACTGCTTGAGCAGCGGCGCGGGCGCGTGCCGGTGGTCACGGCTCTGCGCGTACATCGTCTCGAGGATCTCGTAGGCGCTGTCCAGGCCGATCAGGTCGAGCAGCGCAAGCGGACCCATCGGGTGGCCGGTGCCCAGGCGCATCGCGGCGTCGATGTCCTCGCGGGAGGCGTAGCGGCTCTCGTGCATGCGCAGCGCGTTGTTGAGATAGCCGAACAGCAGCGCGTTGGCGATGAAGCCGGCCCGGTCGCCGACCGTCGCACCGGTCTTGCCGGCCCGCTCGACCAATGCCTGCACGTCCTCGACGACGCTCGGGTCGGTGACGACGGTGCGCACCACCTCGACCAGGCCCATCACCGGGGCCGGGTTGAACCAGTGCAGGCCGACGACCTGGCTCGGCCGGCTGGTGCCGGTCGCGAGCTCGGTCACCGACAGCGCCGAGGTGTTGGTCGCCAGCACGGACTCGGGGGGCAGCAGCTCGTCGAGCCTCGCGAACAGCTCGCGCTTGAGCTCCATCCGTTCCGGGATCGCCTCGACGACCAGCTCGCAGCCGGCCAGCTCGGCCAGGTCGCTGCTGGTGCTGATGCGCGCCCGCATCTGGGTGGCCTCGGCCTCGGTCATCTTCCCGCGGCGCAGCGCCCGCTCGGTGCTCGTGTCGAGCTGCGCCTCCGCGCGCGCAAGGCCCGCCGCGTCGGCCTCGATGCCCACGACGTCGAGCCCGGTGCGGGCGAGCACCTCGACGATGCCCGCCCCCATCGTGCCGAGCCCGACCACACCGACCCTGCTGAACTGCCGCGTCACTGCCTGCTCCCTCGAACGACCGGATCTGCCTGCCTCCAGTGTCGCCGACGTCAGAACAGGGTGGGGGTCGCGGCGTCCATCCCGCGCAGCGCGTCGTAGTCGAGCGCGACGCAGCGGATTCCCCTGTCGGCGGCCAGCACCTTGGCCTGCGGAGTGAAGCTCTGCGCGGCCAGCACCCCCTGCACCTGCCCGAGCACGGTCGTCAGCCGCTGCAGGTAGCGGGTGAGCTGCTCGACGCCGTCGATCTCGGCGTGCCGCTTGACCTCGACGACGACGTGCGCGCCGGCGTCGTCGCGGCACAGCAGGTCGACCGGCCCGATGTCGGTCGGGTACTCGCGGCGCACCAGCGTCCAGCCGGCGCCGAGCACGTGGCAGCGGTCGGCCAGCAGCTCCTGGAGCTGCTTCTCGACGCCCTCCTTGACCAGGCCGGGGTCGCTGCCGAGCGCGTGGGCGACGTCGGAGTGCACCGTCTCGACGGTGATCACGAGCTGCTCGCCGCCCTTGTTCGTGACCGTCCACCGGTCATCGGTCTGCAGGGTCGTGCACGGGGGGCTCATCCACATCAGCGGCTTGTAGGCCCGGTCGTCGGCGTGGATCGACACCGAGCCGTCGGCCTTGACGAGGAGCAGCCGCGTCGCGCTCGGCAGATGGGCGGTGAGCCGGCCGACGTAGTCGACCGAGCAGGTCGCGATCACCAGGCGCACGAACCGGCACGCTAGCGAGCCGGTGCAACGTAGCACAGATGCTACTGTGGCGTCATGAAAGAGATCGGGTTGCGCCAGCTCCGTCAGGACGCCAGTGAGATCGTCCGTCGCGTCGAGGCAGGCGAGACGCTGCTGGTCACGGTCAGCGGTCGAGCAGCTGCCGAGCTGCGTCCGGTCGAACGACGTCAGTGGTCTCGGTGGTCCGAGGTCGAAGACCTGTTCACCGGGCCGGGCGACCCGGCCTGGCAGCACGATCGCGAGCTGGTCGAGGACGCCTTGCGCGACCCCTTCGCCACGCCGTCGCAGTGACCCGCAGCATTCTCGACACGAGCGTCGTCCTGGCAAGCGGCGTCGAGCCGATCGAAGGCGAGCTGGCCATCAGCGCCGTGACGCTTGCCGAGCTCCACTTCGGTGTCCTCGTCGCTGCCAACCCGCACGTGCGGGCGGAGCGGCTCCGGCGGATCGATGAGGTGGCCCGCCGCTTCGACGCGCTCCCGATGGACCGCGTGGTGGCGCAGGCCTACGGCCGCGTGGCCGCCGCCGTCGTCGTGGCCGGCCGGCAGCCCCGAGCCCGATCCATGGACCTGGTCATCGCGGCGACCGCACTGCGGCACGGCGCGGTGCTGAGGACACGCAACACCGACGACTTTCGCGGCCTCGAAGACCTCGTCGAGGTCCGGTACGCCTGAGCTGCTTCCCGCTCGGGCGTAGCACCGAGCGCTACAGTCCTGTCATGACCACCATCGGCCAACGAGAGCTCCGCAACGACAACGCCTCGATCATGCGTCGGGTCGAGGCCGGAGAGAACTTCGTCGTCACGCGCAACGGCGTCCCCGTCGCCGAGCTGCGAGCGATCGCACCGGCACGGCAGCGCTTCGTCAGTCCGGCGGCGGTCGAGCAGATGGTGCAGGCATGGGACGACGTGGACGGGCATGCACTACGCCGGGACCTGGACGAGGCGATGGATCCTTGGCTGCCGGCATGAGTGCAGAGTCGGTGCGGGCGAGCGTGCTGCTGGACACCTCGGTGGTGATCGACCTGGCCGACGAGGCCGTGCGTCGCCAGCTGCCCGAGGACGTCGCCATCACTGTGGTGACGCTCGCCGAGCTGTCGGTCGCGCCGCTCGTGACCGACGACCCGGACGTCCGGTCCGCCCGGCAACGTCGACTCTCCGACATCGAGGCCCGCTTCGACGCGCTGCCCGTCGACGCTGCGGCGGCCCGGTCCTTCGGCACAGTCGTCGCCGCGGTACGCCGATCGGGCCGCTCGTCCCGGCGCCGCAGCCTCGACCTGCTGATCGCCGGTGTCGCGCACGCCAATCAGCTGCCGCTCGCGACGCGACATCCGGACGACTTCCAAGGACTGGAGCACCTCGTGGACATCCGGCCGGTGTGAGCCGCTAGCTGCCCTTGGCTGACTCGTCGCCTTGGGCGTGCCGACCGATCCGATACAGCCGTGGCCGGGTCGGCAGGTGCGACACGTGCTCGCGCTCCATCCGGTGAAGGCCGGAGCCGGGACGCATCCGGTGGGCGTAGCGCCCGCTCAGCCACAACGCGGTGGTGCCGTGCAGGTAGATGCTGAGCAAGATTGTGCTGGCGGCGGTGGTGAACACCCGCTCGGCGCCCTCGAAGCCGCCGGTGTCGACGACGAGCACGGCGTAGACGATCGAGGCGAGCCCGCGCGGACCGGCCCAGCCGACGAAGGCGACGGTCGCGAGGCTCGCGCGGCTGCCGATCAGCGACAGCGCGACCGCCACCGGTCTGACGAGCACCAGGCTCGCCAACGCGTAGAGCACGATCCGCCAGTCGAGGTCGCCCGCCGCGCCGCCGACGACCACGCTGCCGAACAGCAAGAAGGTCAGCAGCGTCAGCAGCTGCCCCTCGGCCTCGGAGAACGCGGCGGTCTCCGGAAGCAGGGAGCGCGCCGTGGTCCCGACGACCAACCCAGCGATGAAGACCGCGACGAAGCCGTTGCCGCCGAGCAGCTCGCTGCCGGCGTAGGCGATCGCCGCCAGGGTGATCGTCGACAACCGCTGGGCCGACTCGGTGATCCACCCGCGGTCGGCGCTCGCGGTGAGCAGCCGCCCGCCGACATAGCCGGTGAGCGCACCGATACCGGCGCCGATCCCGACGAGCGCCGCCAGCAGCCCGACGTACTCCCACGGCGAGCCGGCGTCGGAGCGGGCGATGTCGAGCATGACGGTGAGGAACGGCACCGCGAGCCCGTCGTTCAGCCCGCTCTCGACGTTGAGGGTCTGCCGGATGCGGCCCGGCAACCGATCGTCGGACACGAAGGCCTGGCCGAGCGCGGCATCGGTGGGCGCCAGCACGACCGCGAGCAGCGCGACCGCGGCCACCGGGAGGCCCGGCAGCAGCACGATGCCGACGAGCGTGCCGACGACGATGGCGAGCGGCAGGCCGAGCCCTAGCAGGCGCAGCGCCAGCTTGTGCTCGCGCACGACCACCCGCAGGTCGAGCCGGGAGGCATCGCTGAAGAGCACGACGACGAGGGTGGCTTCAGCCAGGGCGCTGACCACCTCGCTCCGCGCGTCGAACTCCAGCAGGCCGAGCACCGACGGGCCAAGAACGAGCCCAGCGGCGGTGAACACCATGGGCAGGGTGATCGGGGTGCCGGTGAGCCGCCCGGACAGCAGCCCGAAGGCGAGCACGGCCAGCCCGACGACGAGCAGGTTGCCCTCCACGCGCGCAGGCTAGACCGCCGCTCGCCGGTCAGAGCCGGCGGGTCTCAGTCACTCTCGGCCTCGGGGCGCCAACATGCGCTCCACGTCCTGCACCTGCTCGGCGCTCGGGGGCACCGGCGCGTAGCACTCCTGCTCGACGACGGCGAGGGCCGCCCTCTGTCGGGGCGGCGCGCCGAGGCGGGCCGCGAGCTGGCGCAGCGACTCGCCAGGTCGGCGTCGGGCCGCTCCGAGCGTCGCGTCCCACCGCAGGTAGGCGGCCAGGGCCGGTCGACCGGACGGGGCATCGACGGTCCAGGCGCGGTCGCTGTCGCGTGCGCGTCGACGCCGGCCGGGCCGACGGCGTGTGCGCAGGGCGAGCACGGCCACAGCCGCCAGGGCCACCGCCAGCAGGGCCCGGCCGAAGGGCAGCGCCTCGACCGTACGCACCAGACCGGTCACCGCCGCCACGAGCCGTTCGCGCAGCGACGGCGCGAGCTGGGCCTGCGCGGCGCCGGCCGTCGGGTCGGACGCCATCCACGTCGTGCCGAGCGGCACCTCGACCCAGGCGTGCAGCATGTTCTCGCGGAACACCCGCCGCCCCTCACCCACGCCCTGGCCGTAAGCGAGCCCGGTCGTCAGGCGCGCCGGCACGCCCGCCGCCCGCAGCAGCACCACCTCGGCGGCGGCGAACTGCTCGCAGAAGCCGGTGCGGTCGACGAACAGGAACTGGTCGACGGCGTCCTCGCCCGAGCTCGGCACAGGAGAGTCGAGCCGGTAGGTGGCGTGCCCGGCGAGCCACCGCTCGACGGCCCGCACCTTGTCGTAGGGGGTCCTCGCGCCTTCGGTCACCTGCCGACCGAGCGCCCGCACCCGGCAGATCGGCCGGCAGCTGCAGCAGCGCGGAGTCGTCGGCGCGCGCCGGCAGCTTCCGCAGCACGCCCGGATCGCTTTCGAGCGGTACGGAGTCGGCGGTGTAAGACGTGGTGCCGGGTGCGAGCAGCACCTCTCCGCCCGGCAGCTGCAGCGCGCCGGCCGCGGCGCCGTCGTCGGACCGCACGGCCACGAGCAGACCGGGGGCCCACACCGTGCTGGCACCGGCGAGCGTGCGGGTCCGGTCGCTGCGCAGCTGCACCGTGTCGCGGCGGGCGTTCCCTCTCGGTGCGTCGGGGACGACGTACGGCGGTCCGGTGAGGCTTGTCGGCGCCCGCCCGTCCGTCGTCCACGTCGCGCCGTCGTAGCCGGTGTAGGAGCCCGAGCGCCACAGCGGCGTGCCGTCGTCGGCCACCTCGGCGAGCACTCGATTCGACAGCGGCCCGCGGGTGCGCATGTCGAGTGTTGCTCCGCCGTAGACCTGCGCGCGGGTGGATCCGTCTGCGCCCGAGGGCATGGCGCCGCTCCCCCCGGCGAGCTGCTGCGACAGCTGCTGGCCGCTGGAAGCGGGCAGCAGCAGGCTGACGACGAGGGCTGCGGCCAGCGACAGGGCGGCGGCGCCGACGAGCGGCGGACGCACCGACGTCGCGCGCGGGTCGACGACGACGTCGCCCCGCTCCCCGCGGCCGGCCCGCAGCAGCACCAGGGCGCAGACGGCCGCGGTCCAGGCGCCCACCAGCGGCAGCCAGACCAGCACGTCCGGGGCGAGCGAGGCGGCCAGCACGCCGACACCGCCGGCGGTGAGCAGCCCGGTCTGCACGTCGCGCCGGGCCCGCCAGGTCAACGCCTGCGCCACCTGCACCGCGACGAGCAGGGGACCCAGCACCTGGCGCAGCCCGTCGGCGTCGGCGCCGACCAGCTGCGGCAGGGCCACGAGGGCCGAGCCGACGGCGAGCACCGTGGCCACGGGGCGCAGCGGCCTGGCGCGCGCAGCGCCGGCACGCGCTGCCACGAGTGCAGCCAGCACGAGCAGTGGCCGCTCACGGCGAGCAGCGCGGGCGGCAGCGCCCCGGCCGCTGCGGCCGCGACCTGCGCGAGCACGCCCGTCACCAGGACGGCGCGCCTGGCCTCACGCACGTGACGCCTCAGGCTGCTCGACCAGCTCGACCAGCTCGACCAGCGCGACGCGCGCGGCCCGGCACCGCCGCTGCAGCGCCGCCGGCGCGGGCGCGAGGCTGACCAAGGCGAGCCTGCCGCCGGGTCCGGCGGCGACCACCGCCTGGTCGGCGAGCGCCTGGGTGAGCGGCAGCGCCAGGTCGGCGGCCGCGAGGGCGTCGAGGGCCGACCAGCGGCCGGTCACCGCCGCGCCGGGTGGGCCGAGGACGGCGGGTGTCGGTCCGATGAGGGAGGCCTGCGTACCGGGGCCCTCCGGTGCGACCAGCGCGCCGGCCCGCTCGAGGCCGCGCTCCCACCGCTCGCGCTCCGGCGCCCCGATCGCCCGGCCGGCCGGGGCGCACACGAGCAGCACGACGCGGATCTCGTCGTCCCGCTGGCGCTCCAGCACCATCGGACGCCCGTGCCGCGCGCTCGCCCGGGCCGACACGGCGCGGGCGCCGTCACCGGCTCGCCAGTCGCGCAGGCTGAGCACCTCCTGGCCGGACCCGGCGACCGGCCGGGTGCGGCGCTGCTCACCCGTCCCGCCGCCGCCCGCCGGTGGCCGCCGCTGCGCCGGCACGGCCGGCCAGGCCCGCACGTCACCGCCGAAGGGCACGTCGCGCTTGGCGACCAGCAGACCCACGGGGCTCCACGCCTGCAGGCGGACGACCCCGCCCAGGTCGGCGCCGCGCCGCAGCACCGGCCGGGGCGCCGTCAACTCGACCCGTTCCCCCGGTGCGAGTGGCGCGACGACCAACCGCAGGTCGCCGTGCCCGGGAATGTGGTCGAGCACGTGCAGCCGGGCCGACGTCCTTCGTCCGTGGTGCGTGACCCGCAGGGTCGTCTGCACCTGCTCGCCGACGCTCCCGCGTTCCAGGAGCAGCCGCTGCACCTCGAGCTCGGACAGGCGCGGGCGCAGCAGGTAGGCGACGACCGGCAGCGCGAGCAGCGCCGCGCACCCGGCGACGAGCGCGCCGCTGCCGGCCACTCCCGCCAGCAGGTAGAGCACGCCGGCGGCGAGCAGGACGGCCAGGAGGCCGATGGTCGGGACGAGCGTCGGCGCGACGCTGAGCGGACCCAGGCGCTCGACGGCGGCGCGCCCCTGCTCGGCGGTCCAGCCCGGGGGTAGCACGGACCCCGGTGGCACGGGCGGGGGCGACGTCCTCACCGCTGCGCGGGCGGACCGGTCAGCGGCACCTCGACGGCGCCGACCAGCTCGGCGACCAGGCGCTGGCCCTGCGCGAGGCCACCCGGGCCGTCGGCCAGCACGAGGCGGTGGCCGAGCACGGTCGGGGCGAGCAGCCGTACGTCGTCGGGCAGCACGTGATCGCGGCCGTCGAGCAGCGCCCTGGCCTGCGCGCACCGCACGAGCACGAGCGCGGCCCGGGTGCTCGCGCCGAGCAGCACACCGGGCGCGCTCCGCGTCGCCTCGACGACCCGCACCGCGTGATCGAGCACCGCGTCGGCGACGTGCGTGCGCCGCACCTCCCGGCGCACCTCGGCCAGCTGCTCGGGCGAGGTCACGGCGCCGAGCTCGTCGACGGTGGCGCGCTCCAGCTACTCGCGCACCACCTGCCGCTCGACCGCGGGCGCGTTCGGGCCGAGAGTCAGCGCGACGGCGAAGCGGTCGAGCTGGCCCTCGGGCAGCGGGTAGGTGCCGTGCTGCTCGAGCGGGTTCTGCGTGGCCAGCACCATGAAGGGGTCCGGCAGCGCGTGGCGGACGCCGTCGGCCGTCACCGCCGCCTCGTCCAACGCCTCCAGGAACGCCGACTGGGTGCGGGGCGGGGTGCGGTTGAGCTCGTCGACGAGCACCACGTGCCCGAACACCGGCCCCGGCACGAAGCGGAAGGCGTGCCGCTCGGGGTCCCAGATGCCGCTGCCCGTGATGTCGGCCGGCAGCAGGTCGGCGGTGCCCTGGATGCGGCGGAACTCACCGCCGAGCGTGCGGGCGAAGGCGCGGGCCAGGGTCGTCTTGCCGCTGCCGGGCACGTCCTCGACGAGCGCGTGCCCGCCGGCCAGCAGCGCGCAGGTGATCGTCTCGACCGCCCGCCGGCGGCCGTGCACGACGCGCTCAACGCCGGTGACGACGCGGGAGGCGACGATCGCCGCCTCGGTGCGGGGCAGCGCGTCGACGGGATGGGGCGGGCTGAGCAGGCTGGTCACAGGTCCTCCGGGGCAGACGTCCCGGAAGGGATCGGCGCGCGGAGGCGCGGTCTTCAGCCTCGGGTTGCGGGCGGTCCTGCCGGGCACGATCGGGACATGTTCTGGGCCTTCCTGTCCACCCGTCTGCGCACCTGGCTGCTGTTGGCGGTGGCGCTGCCCGTGGCCGGGCGGCTGCTCCGGGCGATCGGGGTGCGGCTCGAGGGTCGCTCGCCGCGCGCCGGCAAGGCACTTACCAGCGCCGGCGAGTTCGCCCGCCGCCGGGGCCGCTGACCGACGTCAGTCCGGCAGCCTGCCGTAGCTGTTGCAGTAGGTGACCCCCTGGCGCGGGCGGGTGAAGCGCAACCCGCTCCAGACGTCGTCGAGGCGCAGGCAGGTGCTCTCGACCAGCCCGCACGCATAGCCGATCTCGATCACGGTCGGAGCCGTAGGTCGGAGCCCAGGCCGCCGCCCTTGGGCCACGACAGCCACAGCTTCCCCTGAGTCGCGAGGTGCGGCTCGAGAAGCGGCAGCTGCCGGCGCATGTCGTCCTGAGTGACCACGAACAGGTGCAGGTAGTCGAACGCACCCGCCAGCGCCGTCTCGACGGCGAGGTGGGGCAGCTCCATGCCGGCCACCGTCACGGCCGGTGCTCCGTGGAAGTAGGCGCGCCAGCCGGGTCTGATGCCCATCTTCTGCGCGACGGTGCGGGCGGGCACGGCGTCCTCCTGCTCGCTCCCGTACTGGCCTGCAGGCTACGGGGGCTGGCGATGTCGGCACCGTAGCCCCGGCTCGGCCAGGCCGAGTCGCCATGACAGCCGCCGACGTGGAGTGAAGGCGTGGCTGCCGACGTCCGATGACCTCACACATGGACGACTGGGCCGTCACCCTGCCGGCGGCCACGCTCCCCGGTCCGGCGCGCCGGTCCCGACCGCGGCGCCCGCGCCTCGCCGTCGGCGCCGCCGTCCTCGTGCTGGCCGTCGCCCTGGTGGTGGCGGTGGTGCTGCGCAACCAGGCGGACCCGTCCTCCGACGACCCCGGCACACCCCGCGCGGCACTGACCGGCACCTACACCGTCACCGACCCGGTTTTCGCGCTGTCGTACACGCTCGCGCTGCCGGCGCCGCCGCGCTCGGGCGCGCAGCCCTCGTCGCCGACGGCGTCCGGGTCCATGGGAGGCGCAATGGTCTCGCAGCGCACCGCCCTGCTGCTCAGCCGGATGGGGCCTGAGCTGCAGGACGCCCGCAGCGCGGTGGCAGCGATCGCGTCCGAGGCCGCTCTGGCTCCGGTCAGCGACATCCGCCGGACCTCGGTCGGCGGTGCGCCGGCGTTCGCCCGCGACTTCTCCCTCGGCGGGTCCGGCGAGCGGCTGCTGCGCGAGTTCCGCTTCGAACACGCCGGCCACGTCTACGCCGCCGGGATCCTGTACGACGGGGACGACCAGGCCGGGCTCAACACCGCCCTGGCCGCGCTGCAAACCCTGCGCTGGACGAGCTGACCCGGGTGCGCAGGGCCGAAGACTCGTCCCGCACCGCCGCGACCGCGAAGCGCTCCACCCGATCGAGGGCGAGCCCGGTCAGCTCCTGCAGCAACGCGCACGGGTGAGGGCGCGACCTGGTTGACGGGCCGTGCCCGGGACGCCGCCGACGTTCCCGCGGGAACGTCCGGGCGGCCCCGGGCTGCTCCGCCGGGCAGCGAGCGCTGGCTCCGGGGACGATGGTCGGGTGCTCCAGGACCTCACCGCCACGCCCGTCGACCGCGTCGAGCGCGCGGTGTTCACCCAGACCTGGGCCGACCTCGCGATGCTGCACTGGCCGGTCGATCCCGACCGCGTCGCCCCGCTGCTGCCCACCGGTACCGAGCCGGACGTGCACGACGGCGCGACCTGGGTCGGGCTGATCCCCTTCTCGATGCGCGGCGTCGGCATCCTCGGCACGCCCCCCGCCCCGTACGTGTCGAGGTTCGCCGAGACCAACGTGCGGCTGTACGCGGTCGACAGGCACGGCCGGCGCGGCGTCGTCTTCCGCTCGCTCGAGGCCTCGCGGCTGTTGCCGGTTCTGGCGGCCCGCGTGGCCTATCGACTGCCGTACTGCTGGTCGAGCATGCGGGTCGAGCGCGACGGCGATGTCTGGACCTGGACGACACGGCGCCGCTGGCCGGGCCCCGACGGCAGCCTCGCCTCGACCCGCCCGACGCTCGCCGCCGACGGGCCGCAGAGCCGTATCCGGCTCGAGGTCGGCGACTCCCTCGACGGCAGCAGCGGCCTGCCGCTGTTCCTCACCGCCCGCTGGGGTCTGTTCTCGCGCTGGTACGGCCGCACCGCCTACGCACCGGTCGACCACGACGCCTGGCAGCTGCGCTCGGCGCGGCTGCTCGAGCTGTCCGACGACCTGGTCGCCGCCGCCGGCCTGCCCGTGCAGGGTCCTGCGCCGTCGGTGCTATTCAGCCCCGGCGTGCAGGTGCGCATCGGACGGCCGCGCCCGCTGAACTGAGGGTCACTGCGTGCGGGACGGTGTCCCAGAATCGAGCCATCGCCGGCTGACGGCCATGATGAGCCCTGCCCCGATCGCCGCAACGGCCATACCGACGACGTACTGCGTGCGCAGGTTGGGCTCCCACAGGAACGCCACAGCGAGCCATACGCCGACAGACCAGGCGATCATCGCCGCGCTCACCACGACGACGCATCTCCGCTGGCGGGCATCTAGCCCGCGCCTCCTACCCACGGGTGGCAGCCTTGCACGCCGTCGTTCTGCCGTCCCTCGCTTCCGAGAAGTGCGCGCGTTACCCATGCGCGACCGCATACTCCCGGCGCGCGAAGGGCACAGGTGCAATGACCCGGCAAGATCTTCGCCTTCTCGTACAGCCGGGAGCATGTCCTGCGAGGCGAGGATCTTGACCGGCAGCGCGTCCGTGTCATCGGCTCAGCGACGCCAGGCCGTCGCGGCCGGCTCGCCGCCGTCAAGACGGTGCAGGCTCGCGCGCACAGCTGCGATATCTGCCAGCACCTCGGCTCGGGCGGGGTCCTTACGAAACAGCGCGAAGGTGTCGACCACCGCGACCTGCTCGAGCTCGGAGAGAGTTGCTTGCCAGAACGGATGGCTTGAGATCATCCGCTGATCGCCGAACCGATCGAAGGAGATCGTCGCGGAGACGGGTAGGGCCGTGGGGCCTTCGACCAGCCCGCCGGTCAGCCATTCCAAGGGCAGGAACAGGAGGGCCCGCTTCTCCTGCTCAGGTGTGAGCTCATGAGTCTCAAGGCCATCGAAGCGAACTCTGTGGACAGTCGACCACGACCGATCCCTGGCCCGGCCGGCAGCGTTCCAGTAGCGGACCCCAGGGGCTGTCAGCATCAACCCCTCGTCGCCGCCCAGCCAGCTGACGTGCGGCTGGCCCGGCCGGCAGCGTTCCAGTAGCGGACCCCAGGGGCTGTCAGCATCAACCCCTCGTCGCCGCCCAGCCAGCTGACGTGCGGCTTGCCCAGCCACAGGCCCCTAGCGTTCAGCAGAGGGCCCCCGCGGTCTGCTCGGCGACAGCGACCCGACGAGAAGCGCGCACGCTCATCCCTCACGCTAGACGGCTCGACGTTCCCTCGGGAAAGCCCGATTCGGGTCGAGGACGAGCATCGCAGGCCGCAAGATCTTTCGCTCTCGCGACAGCCTGGGGAGCGTGCCTTCCGCGGCGAGGATCTTGACCGGCGGCGGGTTCGTGCCAAGTCGGCTCAGCGACGCCAGGCCGTTGCGGCCGCCTCGCCGGCGGCCAGGCGGTGCAGGCTCGCGCGCACAGCGGCGAGATCTGCCAGCACCTCGGCTCGGGCGGGGTCCCTGCGAAACAGTGCGAAGGTGTCGATCACCGCCGCCTGTTCCAGCTCGGACAGCGGTTCGCGCCAGAACGGCAGGCTTTGGATAGACCGCTCGTCGCCAGGGGCGGGGAACCACACGGTGACGGCCACCGGGGTGGCCCGCGGTGGCCCGGTCGCTCCTGGGCTGAGCAGGGCCGACTGCAAGAGGAGCAGCCATTCGCGTCTCCGCTGCGCAGACGAGAGCGCTCGCCTGTCGAGGTACTCCACGCGGACGCACCGAAATCCTGCCCAAGAATGGTGCTCGGAGCGACCGAACCTCCAGTACCGTAGACCGTGCGCCGTGAGCAGGAGGCCCTCGCCCTCGCCGATGACCCTGCGGTGTGGCCGACCGAGCCACAGGCCCGTGCCGTTCAGCAAAAAGGCTCCCGACGTCTGCTCCGGGACGGCGGCCCGACGTCGCACCCGCACGCCGACCTCCTGGCACCGCGATCTCGTGGGCTCACATCAAGGGTAGGCGTGGCGGCCCGCTGGTTAGGCCGGACGGCAACCTTCTTACGGCGCCGGACGGCACGGTGCGCGACGCACCGGTCACGTCCCGCACGTTCCCGCGGGAACGTCGAGCGGGGTCCCCGCGGGACGTCCGCCTCGACGCGACGGTAGGCGGCACAGCTCCGTAACACGATCTTCATGTTCGGTCTGGGGTCAGACCATTGACGGATGACCTTTGAGCCGTCATGGTGTGCCGCGCGGCGCCACCGGCGCCGGCTCCCGCACCACTCCCGGCGCGTGAAGGGCTCAGATGCCATGACCGGCGACGCAGCAGACTCCCGGCGCAACCGCTCCAGCGGGCCCGTGGCCGTGGAGGAGGACGACGACTCCCGGCTGCTGTCCGAGCTGGGCTACACCCAAGAGCTGCACCGGGGCCTGTCCGGCTTCTCCAACTTCGCCGTCTCCTTCTCGATCATCTCGGTGCTCGCCGGCTGCATCACCTCCTACGCCATCGCCATGAACGCCGGCGGCCCGATCGCCATCACGATCGGCTGGCCGCTCGTCGGCATCCTGGTCATGTGCGTGGCCGCCGCGATGGCCGAGGTCTGCTCGGCCTACCCGACCGCCGGCGGTCTCTACTGGTGGGCGGGGCGCCTCGCGAAGCGCAACAACCGCGTCTGGGCCTGGTACACGGGCTGGTTCAACTTCCTGGGCGAGGTGGCGGTGACCGCCGCGATCGACTTCGGGGCCGCCTTCACCTGGATGGCCTTTCTCAACCTCACCACCGGCATCGAGGTCACCGCGGTCCGCACCTTCCTCGCCTTCTTGGTGATCATCGGGGCGCACGGGCTGCTGAACACCTTCGGCGTCAACCTGGTCAAGCTGCTGAGCAACGTCAGCGCCTGGTGGCACATCGTCGGAGTCGCGGTCATCGTCGTGGTGCTGACGGTCGTGCCCGACCAGCACCAGTCGATCTCGTTCGTCTTCACCGAGTACGTCAACAACACCGGTTGGGGCTTTTCCGGGGCCTTCATCTACGTGTTCTTCATCGGGCTGCTCATGGCCCAGTACACCTACACCGGCTACGACGCCTCGGCGCATGTCGCCGAGGAGACCAAGAACGCCTCACGGGCCGCGCCCAAGGGAATCGTCCACTCGGTGCTGGTCTCGATCATCGCCGGCTGGGTGCTGCTCATCGCCGTCACCGCCGCGATCCAGGACTACCAGGGCTCGCTCGACTCCGCCACCGGTCTGCCGCCGGCGCAGATCTTCATCGACGCCGCCGGGCAGACGACCGGGGAGTTGCTGCTGCTGATCTGCGCGGTCGCCCAGTTCTTCTGCGGCATGGCCTCGGTGACGGCGAACTCGCGGATGAGCTACGCCTTCTCCCGCGACAACGCCCTGCCCGGCTCGCAGCGCTGGGCGACGGTCAACCCGCGCACGGGCACGCCGACCAACTCGATCTGGCTGTGCGTCGTGCTGTCGGCACTGCTCGTCGTGCCGTCGATCTGGAGCACGGTCGCCTACCTGGCGGTCACCTCGATCGCGGTCATCGGCCTCTACATCGCCTACATCGTGCCGGTGCTGCTGCGCCGCCAGCGCGGGGACGACTTTCGAGCCGGGCCCTGGAACCTCGGCCGCTGGAGCGCGCCGATCGGCTGGGTGGCGATCGGCTGGGTCGCCATCATCGTCGTGCTGTTCATGCTGCCGCCGGCGAGCCCGATCACCGTCTCGAGCTTCAACTACGCCCCCATCGCCGTCATCACGGTGCTGGTGCTCGCGACCGTGCTGTGGGTAGCGGGCGGCAGGCAGCACTTCATGGTCGACAAGCCGGCCGGCGACGGCGTGCCCGACGAGATCTTCCAGCCGTGACGTGCCGGTGAGCGCTGTCCGCAGGGCCAGCCCGGCCGCGGTCGACCTGTCCGCCACAGCGCTGCGGAAGATTCGCTCGGGCAACGCCTTTGAGGCCACCGTCGAGCAGCTCGCGACGGCCGTGCGGCTCGGCGTGTTCGAGGACGGCTCGCGGCTGCCGCCCGAACGCCGGCTCGCCGAGAGCCTCGGCGTCAGCCGGGCCACGCTGCGCGAGGCCATCGCGGCGCTGCGCCAGGCCGGTCTGGTCGAGACCGCGCTCGGCCGCGGCGGCGGCACCACCGTCGTGCACCCGATCGACTCGGGCCCCACCCGGCGCAACCGCGCCCGCCGCGCCGAGCTGATGGCCGAACGCGGCGAGCAGCTGCGCGACGCGTTGGTGCTGCGCCGGGTGCTCGAACCCGGCGCCGTCTGGCTGGCTGCTCAGCGGCAGCTGCACGAGGACGAGAAGGCCCTGCTCACGACCGCGCTGGACGCCGCAGCCGACGCAGCCGGGACCCCCGCCCGGCGGCGTTGCGACAGCCGGCTGCACCTCGGGCTCGCCACCGTGTCGGGCTCGCCCGGCCTGGTCGCGGCCGTCACCGAGGTGCAGCGTGACCTGCACACGATGCTCATGGCCATCCCGGTGCTGCCGCCGAACCTCAACCACTCCGACCGCCACCACGCGCGCATCGTCCGGGCGGTGCTGCGCGGCGAGGCCGACCTGGCCCGCAGCGTGATGGAGCAGCACTGCGACGACACCGCCGCCCTGCTGCGCGGGCTGTTCGGCATGGACCACCAGTGACCACCCCGATGAGAGGGCAGCTATGAGCGAGGCACGGCCGGCACCCCTGAGCGTCGAGGAGCTTCGGCTGCTCGTCGACAGCGGCGAGATCGACACCGTCGTCGTCGCCTTCACCGATGTGCAGGGACGCCTGCAGGGCAAGCGCATCCACGCGCCGTTCTTCCTGTCCGACGTGCTCGCGCACGGCACTGAGGGCTGCAACTACCTGCTGGCCGTCGACATCGACATGAACACCGTCGAGGGCTACGCGATCAGCTCGTGGGAGCGCGGCTACGGCGACATGGAGTTCGCCGTCGACCTCTCGACCTTGCGGCGCACACCGTGGCTGCCCGGCTCGGTGATGGTGCAGTGCGACCTCGCCTGGCTCGACGAGAAGCGCACTCCGGTGGTCGAGTCACCCCGGCAGGTGCTGCAGGCGCAGATGCAGCGCGCTGCCGACGCCGGCCTCGTCGCCTTTGCCGGCACCGAGCTGGAGTTCATCTGCTTCGACGACACCTTCGAGCAGGCCTGGCAGGCCGGGTATCGCCACCTGCGGCCGAGCAACCTCTACAACGTCGACTACTCGCTGCTCGCGACCAGCCGGGTCGAGCCGCTGCTGCGCGACATCCGCCGGCACATGCACGCCGCCGGCCTGGTCGTCGAGTCGGCCAAGGGCGAGTGCAACCTCGGCCAGCAGGAGATCGCCTTTCGCTACGACGAAGTGGTGCGCACCGCCGACAACCACGTCGCCTACAAGAACGGGGCGAAGGAGATCGCTGCGCAGCACGGCTCGTCGCTGACCTTCATGGCCAAGTATGACGAGCGCGAGGGCAACTCGTGCCACATCCACATGAGCGTGCGCGGCACCGGCGGCGAGGTGGTGTTCGACGACGGCTCGGGTCCGAGCCCGCTGTTCGCGCACTTCGTCGCCGGCGTGCAGGCGACGCTGGCCGAGCTGACGCTGCTCTACGCCCCGAACATCAACTCCTACAAGCGCTTCCAACCCGGCTCGTTCGCCCCGACCGCCATCGCCTGGGGCCGCGACAACCGCACCTGCGCGCTGCGCGTGGTCGGGCACGGCGCCGGGCTGCGGGTGGAGAACCGGGTGCCCGGCGGCGACGTCAACCCCTATCTGGCGCTGGCCGGGATGCTCGCCGGCGGTCTGCACGGCATCGAGCACGAGCTGCCACTGGAGCCGCCCTGCGAGGGCAACGCCTATACCTCCGACAAGCAGCGCGTGCCCGCCACGCTGCGGGCCGCCCGCGAGCTGTTCGCCGGCTCGGAGTTCGCCCAGCGCACCTTCGGGCAGGCCGTCGTCGACCACTACGTGCACGCTGCCGACGTCGAGATCGCCGCCTTCGACGCGGCTGTCACCGACTGGGAGCGCTTTCGCGGCTTCGAGAGGATGTGACCGTGCACAACGTGCTGGACCCCTCGACCGAGCAGGTCATCACCCAGGTCGAGATGGCCTCCACAGCCCAGACCGACGCAGCGATCGAGCGGGCGCAGCAGGCCTTCCAGACCTGGCGCCACGTCGCACCGGCCGACCGCGCCCGCCTGCTGCGCCGCTTCGCCGCGGCGATCGACGACGACCTCGAGCACCTCGCCCGGCTCGAGGTGCGCAACGCCGGGCACACCCTCGGCAACGCCCGGTGGGAGGCCGGCAACGTCCGCGACGTCGTCGAGTATTACGCCGCCGCGCCCGAGCGGCACACCGGGCGGCAGATCCCCGTCGCGGGCGGCGTGGACCTCACCTTCCACGAGCCGCTGGGCGTGGTCGGCATCATCGTGCCGTGGAACTTCCCGATGCCGATCGCCGGTTGGGGGTTCGCTCCGGCGCTCGCCGCCGGCAACACGGTGGTGCTCAAGCCCGCCGAGCTGACGCCCCTGACGGCGATGCGGCTCGGTGAGCTGGCGCGGGAGGCCGGGCTCCCCGAGGGCGTGCTGACCGTCGTGCCTGGCGACGGACCTGTCGTCGGGCAGCGCCTGGTCGAGCACCCGGCCGTGCGAAAGATCTGCTTCACCGGCTCGACTCACGTGGGTCGGCACATTCTCAAAGGCGCTGCCGCACAGGTCAAGCGGGTGACCCTCGAGCTCGGCGGCAAGAGCGCCAACCTGGTGTTCGCCGACGCCGACATCGAGCTCGCCGCCGCGCTGGCCCCGGGCAGCGTGTTCGACAACGCCGGGCAGGACTGCTGCGCCCGCAGCCGGATCCTGGTGCAGGACAGCGTCTACGAGCGCTTTCTCGCCCTGCTCGAACCGGCAGTCAAGGCGTTCCGCGTCGGCCGGCCGGCCGTCGACGAGGTCGACATGGGTCCGCTCATCTCGGCCCGCCAGCGCGAGCGCGTCGTCTCCTACCTCGACGACGACGTCGAGGTCGCCTTTCGCGGCGAAGCGCCGGACGGGCCCGGCTTCTGGTGCGCCCCGACCGTCGTGCTGCCGCGCGGGCCGCAGGACCGGGTGTGGCGCGAGGAAGTCTTCGGGCCCGTCGTCGCCGTGCTGCCCTTCCGCGACGAGGCGGAGGCGGTCGCGCTGGCCAACGACAGCGACTACGGGCTGTCCGGGTCGATCTGGACCCGCGATGTCGGCCGTGCGCTACGGGTCGCGCGCGGCGTCGAGGCCGGCAACCTCAGCGTCAACTCGCACGCCTCGGTGCGCTACAGCACCCCGTTCGGCGGTTACAAGCGCTCGGGCCTCGGCCGCGAGCTCGGGCCCGACGCCCTCGACGCCTTTTGCGAGGTCAAGAACGTCTTCCTGGCCACCGACGACGAGGACCCCACCTGATGAGCACCTGCACCCGGCTCGAGGGACGCACCGCCGTGGTCACCGGCGGCTGCTCGGGCATCGGCCTGGCCACCGTGCGGCGCTTCGCCGACGAAGGCGCGCACGTGGTCGTCGGCGACCTCGACGACGCCGGCGGCGAGCAGGTCGCCGCCGAGACGGGCGGGCTGTTCGTGCACTGCGACGTGACCGACCCGGATCAGGTCGACGCGCTGTTCGCCGCCGCATACGAGCGCTTCAGCAGCGTCGACGTCGCCTTCAACAACGCCGGGATCTCGCCGCCCGAGGACGACTCGATCCTGTCCACCGGCCTGGATGCCTGGCGGCGGGTGCAGGAGGTGAACCTCACGAGCGTCTACCTGTGCTGCAAGGCCGCGATCCCCTACATGCAGCGCCAGGGCAAGGGCTCGATCATCAACACCGCCTCGTTCGTCGCCCTGATGGGGGCGGCGACCTCCCAGATCTCCTACACCGCCAGCAAGGGTGGGGTGCTGTCGATGAGCCGCGAGCTGGGGGTGCAGTTCGCCCGCGAGGGGGTGCGGGTCAACGCCCTGTGCCCCGGCCCGGTCGACACGCCGCTGCTGCGCGAGCTGTTCGCGGCCGACCCCGAACGCGCCGGTCGGCGCCTGGTGCACATCCCGATGGGCCGCTTCGCCGACCCGACCGAGATCGCCGCGACCGTCGCGTTCCTCGCCAGCGACGACGCCAGCTTCATCACCGGTTCGACGTTCCTCGTCGACGGCGGCATCTCCAGCGCCTACGTCACGCCCCTATGAGACAGGATTTCCCACGATCTTCGGCTCGGAGAACCGGCTGGAGCGTGCCCGGCGAGGCGAAGATCTTGCCGCGGGCAGTACTGACGGGGCGGCCGTGAGCCGCCCGGTGGTTGCTCTCACCAGCTACGTCGAACCGGCCAGCTGGCGCAGCTGGCACGACGTGCCGGCGGCGCTGCTGCCGCACGCCTACGTCGGGCACGTCCAGCGGGCCGGCGGCGTCGCGCTGCTGCTGCCTCCCGCTCCGGGTGGGCGCGACGACCTCGAGGCGGCGCTCGAGCGAGTCGATGCGGTGATCATCACGGGCGGGGCGGACGTCGCGGCGCACCGCTACCGAGCCGCGGCGCACCCGCAGGCGCAGGAGCCGCGACCCGACCGCGACGACACCGAGCTGCTCGTCGCCGAGGTGGCTGCCGAGCGAGACCTGCCCCTGCTCGGGATCTGTCGCGGCATGCAGGTAATGGCGGTGGCCGCCGGCGGGACGCTCGAGCAGCACCTGCCTGACGTCCTCGGCCACGGGCGCCACTCTCCCGCCCCGGCGACCTACGGCACGCACCGCGTCGACACGGCCCCCGGCTCGGTGCTGCGGGACGTGCTCGGAACGAGCGTCGAGGTGGCGACCTACCATCACCAGGGCGTCCGCACGTATCCCGGCCACCGCGCGAGCGGGTGGGCCGACGACGGTCTGCTCGAGGCGATCGAGGCAACCGGCGCCCGCTTCCGGGTGGGCGTGCAGTGGCACCCCGAGGTGCGCGACGACCCGAGGCTGTTCCAGGCGCTGGTGGAGGCGGCGCGTTAGGTCGTCATGTCGACGAGGACGTTGGCGAAGATCTGCCACGCGAGCAGCGTCTTGGCCACCAGGCTGAGCACCAGGTAGGCGCGCTCGGCGACGACCGGGTCGGCGAAGCGGCCGTTGCGGGTGCGGGCGCGCATCTGCAGGAACTGCACGGCGGCAAAGGACATGAACAGCACGAACAGCGAGATGATGATGCCGAACACGAACCCCGGCGGGCCTTCGCCGTCGGGCGCGGTGATCGTGGCGCCGAGGAAGTTCACGCTGATCGCGATCCACGGGAAGATGCCGACCAGGCACCCCCACCAGAACGGCTGCCACTCGACGCCGTGCCCGGACAGGTCGGGCGGCCCCTCGTTGACGCGCTCCATCCGCAGGCCGAACAGGATCATCGCCACGTTCGCCCCGGCGATCCCGATGACCGCGGCGATGTCGGTGATGCCGGCCAGGACGCCGATGAGCAACACCATCAGCGTCGAGGAGATCGAGTACTCGACCCACCGGAAAGGCTGGCGGCTGCGGGCGAGCAGCCGCTCGTAGGTGGCCCGCAACGGCAGTGCGACGCTGAGGTGGTCCAGGGCTGCGAGGGCGAGGAAGGCCGCGACAAGCCAGCCGAGCCGGGGCTCGAGCAGCGACTCGGGTGCGGGCGCCGCCGTGCCGGGTGGTCCCTGCGGGAACGTCTGGGTGATCGGGATGGTGAAGTCGGTCGTCAGGGCGACCAGCACGATCGCCTGCACGCCGTGCAGCACGAACAACCCGATGTTCCACAGCCGCAGGCTCTTCGCCCGGTCGACGGCGATCGACGGGGCGGCGAGGTCCTCGTGGCGAACCAGGTGGCTGCCGGCCCGTTCGGCGGTGGTCATGGTGCGCTCGACGTCATGACGCCTTCCTACCGCGTGCCGAGAGTGCCTGCACCTCAGCGGCTGTAGACCGCCCCGAGCGGTCGCAGCAGGGCGATGGCCTCGTCGGCCCCGGCGCCGATGGGCCGCGCCCGCAGCTCGACGCTGCCGGTGCCCCGCTCACCCGCGAGCTCGAGGGTGAGCGGACCGTCGAAGGGCAGCACGAGCCACCGCCCGCGGGCGATGTCGGTGTCGAGCAGCGCGTCGAGCACGTCGTCGACGTCGACCGCACCGCCGCAGCAGCGGGCGTAGCCGGACAGGAACGCCGGGACGTCCTCGGCCCGCAGCCAGCACTCGTACGGCTCGATCACGGCTGGTCCCAGGGCGGCAGGTCGTGTGCGGCGCGCACCACATCGACGACCGCCGCCATGATCGCGGTGAGCTCGAAGTGCTTGGGGGTGAACACCGCGGCCACGCCCTGCTCGCGCAGCCGGCGCGCGTCGGCGTCCGGGATGATGCCGCCGACTACGACCGGCACGTCGCCGATGCCGGCCTCGCGCAGCCCGGCGAGCACGGTCGGCACGGCCTGCATGTGCGAGCCGGACAGGATCGACAGCCCGATGACGTGCACGTCCTCCTCTACTGCGGCGGCGACGATCTGCGCCGAGGTGAGCCGGATGCCCTGGTAGACGACCTCGAAGCCGCAGTCGCGGGCCCGCACCGCGATCTGCTCGGCGCCGTTGCTGTGCCCGTCGAGCCCCGGCTTGCCGACCAGGAAGCGCAGCCGCACGCCCAGTTCCTCGCCGGTGCCGCGCACCGACTCGCGCACCCGGGCGACCGCTTCGCCGACCTCGCCGAGTGCGGAGGCGCCGGCCACCCCCGTCGGCGCGCGGTACTCGCCGAACACCTCGCGCAGCGCCCCGGCCCACTCCCCCGTCGTGACCCCGACGCGGGCGCAGGCGATCGAGGCCGCCATCAGGTTCGCGTCGGTCTTGGCGGCGTCGCGCAGCGCCCGCAGCGCCTCATCGACAGCGCCCGCGTCGCGGTCGGCGCGCCAGGCCTGCACCGCCTCGACGGCGCGCTGCTCGACGCCCGGCTCGACGGTCATGATCGCCGCGTCGATGTCGGCGGTGAGCGGAGACGGCTCGGTCGTGGTGAAGCGGTTGACGCCCACCACGATGTCCTCACCGGCCTCGATGCGCCGTCGCCGCTCGGCGTGCGAGGCGACCAGGGCACTCTTCATGTAGCCCGACTCGACGGCTGCGACCGCGCCGCCGAGCGCCTGCACCCGGTCGAGCTCGTGCCGGACGTCCTGCTTGAGCGACCTGACCTTGCCCTCGACGACGACCGAGCCGTCGAACAGGTCGTCGTGCTCGAGCAGGTCGGTCTCGAAGGCGAGCACCTGCTGCAGGCGCAGCGACCACTGCTGATCCCAGGGCCGCGGCAGCCCGAGCGCCTCGTTCCACGCCGGCAGCTGCACCGCGCGCGCTCGGGCCCGCTTGGACAGCGTGACGCCGAGCATCTCGAGCACGATGCGCTGCACGTTGTTCTCCGGCTGCGCCTCGGTGAGACCGAGCGAGTTCACCTGCACCCCGTACCGGAAGCGCCGGTCGCTGGCGTCGGCGACGCCGTAGCGCTCCTGCAGCAGCTCGTCCCACAGCTCGGTGAAGGCGCGCATCTTGCACAACTCTTCGACGAAGCGCACCCCGGCGTTCACGAAGAACGAGATGCGCGCGCACACCGCGCCGAAGCGCTCGGCCGGCACCTGGCCGGCGTCCTGCACCGCGTCGAGCACCGCGATCGCGGTGGCGAGGGCGTAGGAGATCTCCTGCACCGGCGTGGCGCCGGCCTCCTGCAGGTGGTAGCTGCAGATGTTGGTGGGGTTCCACTTCGGCACCTCGGTGACCGTGTGCGCGACCATGTCGGTGATCAGCCGCAGCGACGGCGCCGGCGGGAACACGTAGGTGCCCCGCGACAGATACTCCTTGATGATGTCGTTCTGCGTGGTGCCGGTGAGCGAGGCGGCCGGAGCGCCCTGCTCCTCGGCCACGACGGTGTAGAGCGCGAGCAGCCACATGGCGGTCGCGTTGATGGTCATCGAGGTGTTCATGGTCTCGAGCGGGATCTGGTCGAACAGCGCCCGCATGTCGCCGAGGTGCGAGACCGGCACGCCGACCTTGCCGACCTCGCCGCGGGCCAGCTCGTCGTCGGGGTCGTAGCCCGTCTGCGTCGGCAGGTCAAAGGCCACGGACAGCCCTGTCTGGCCCTTGGCGAGGTTGCGCCGGTAGAGGGCGTTGGAGTCCTTGGGCGTCGAGTGGCCCGCATAGGTGCGCATCACCCACGGCCGGTCCCGGTGCGGCGGCTTGGGCGGAAGGGGGGCTGCTTCGGCCGCCGGGACCTCGGCGCCGATCGAGTGCACCTGCTCGGTCATCCCCCGAATCTACGGCGAGGCGGGCGGAGCAGACCTGTCTGCCCCGCGAAGCACCGCCCTCGGCGGCACAGCTGCTCAGCCAGCCGACTGCCGCACGGCCTCAGCCGGTGGGGCGCGGTGGCAACCGGCCGCCGCACCGACCGCGGCCAGACCCGCCCGGTCACCGGCGCCGTAGGCCGACTCGCCGTCGGTCGTCTGCGGGTACATCACCTGCGTCGGGTCGAGCACGTGACCGAGCCCGACGGCGTGCCCCAGCTCGTGCGCCAGCACCTCGCCGTCGGTGACGCCCGGCCCGAAGCCGTCCGGCAGCGGCGAGTCGGCGTCGATCGCCACCTGGCCGCTCACGAGCGAGGGCCCATCGCCGGACGGCATCGCCACCGCCATGGTCGCGCCCTGCACGCCCTCGCCGAGCGGCAGATCGGTGCTCGACGGCGGCACCCAGGCGATGAGCAGCGGCGCCCAGCGCTCGCCGTAGCGCTCGGGCTGGAAGGCCGGCCGGCCGCGCGCGGGCACCTCGTCGGTGCTGCCCTCGTCCACGAAGCGCAGGCCGCTCGCCGCACCGAGCCGCTGCAGGACCACGGCCAGGTCCGCGCGGCCACCGGGCGGCATCCAGCCCTCGTTGACGACGTAGCCGATCGGCCGGCATGGGTCCCAGCGCGCCGGGCGACCGCGGTCGTCGACGTAGTTGGCCCCCCAGCCGGCGGCCGCGGGCGCCGCCGCCTCGACCGCGCGGACCTCGCCGAGGGGCGCGGGCCGCAGCACCGTCGGCACCGCCGCCAGCACCGCAACGCTGAGCGCCAGCAGGAAGCCCGCCGCTAACGTCCGACGCCTGCCACCGTCATCGCGTCCCGGCGCGGGGACCAGGTCGGCGGGCAGCGCCGGGACGACGACGTGCCGGGCGGCGCAGGGGCCGTCGTCCACCCGGCGCTGCAGCGGCACAGCCGGCACTTCGGTGCGCGCGACGCTGCCTGTGGTGTCCACGATGCACCGGTCGACCGCTCACTGTATGTCACCACAGCCGCGACCGGGTGAACAGCGCAGATGCACCTCCGCTCGCACGTGTCACGCAGCGTAGTCAGGCGGTGCGGCGCTCCTGGTGCAGCACCCGGTCCAACCGGGTGATCCGCAGCAGCCGGCCGACCCGCTCCGGGACGTGCAGCAGCACGAGCCGGCGCCCCGCCCGCCCGGCGTGCCGGTGCGCGCCGACAAGCACGCCGAGACCGGTGGCGTCGACCGCCTCCAGCGCGGACAGGTCGAGCACCAGCTCACCGAGGCCGTCCTCGACCGCCTCGGCGAGGGCCAGGCGGACGTCGGCGGCGCTGCGCACGTCCAGGCGCCCGGTCAGGGCCAGCAGGTGGCCGGCCGCGACCCGCGAGAGCCGGAACGGCCGGCCGGGCTCGGGCACGGACACGCACGACCTCCTCGGTGCGCAACGTTGTCCCACGCAGCGGGTGGGGCCGGTCGAAGGCGCGCCGTGATCGGTAATGAATACAGGGGTTCGACGTGCCTCGAGCCGCTCACGGCTCTACGATTGCGGGCGTGCCCGTGTCGAGCTACCACTACCTGGTGGGGCCGTTGATCGCCTGCCTGGCTCTGGGTGTGATCATCCTTATCTGTCGCTGGGTGTTCTCGACCGATCACCGCGACGACCGCACCACCCGACGCCTGGCCAAGCTGGCCAACCAGGGCGACTACGGGCTGCTGGTGCCGGTGGCCACGGTGCGCACCCGCGATGACGCGGAGATGCTGCGGACGGTGCTCGCGAGCGAGTCGATCCGGGCGACGCTCGGCCCGCCGCCGCCCGGCCAGCCGGGCACGCAGGTGCTGGTCTTTCGCGACGACGCCGCGCGCGCCCGCGACCTGGTCGGCTCGCAGCCCTAGCCCGTTTCGCCCGCCCCCGCCGCACCTTCCCCAGGGATACGTCGGTTCGACACGCTCAAAAGGCGACCGGAACCTGGGGAGGTTGACACGAGAAGCGCGACCGGAGCGGCCTCCCGCCCCCTGAGAAGGTCGTCCTGGGCACCCTTCGTGACCGGCGGTCAGTCGAGCCAGTCGGGCTCGGCCACGCTGATGCGTTGCACATCGGCGCCGAGCGCGACCAGCGTGTCGACGAACCCGGCGTAGCCCCGGTCGATGTGGTGCACGTCGCCCACCTCGGTGACGCCGTCGGCCACCAGCCCGGCGAGCACGAGACCCGCACCGGCGCGGATGTCGTGGGCCGTGACCGGGGCGCCCGACAGCTGCTCACGGCCGCGCACGACGGCGTGGTGGCCGTCGGTACGCACCTCCGCACCGAGCCGGACAAGCTCGTCGACGAACATCCAGCGCGACTCGAACACGTTCTCGGTGATCATCGAGGTGCCCTCGGCGATGGTGTTGAGCCCGAGGAACAGCGGCTGGAAATCGGTGGCGAAGCCTGGGTAGGGCAGCGTCACGACGTCGACCGCGCTCGGCCGGCGGTCCATCTCGACGTGGAAGCCGTCGTCGACGACGGTGACCGTCGCGCCTGCCTGCGTCAGCTTCTCCAGCGGCATGTCCAGGTGCTCGGGTCGGCTGCCGAGCACCGTCACGGCTCCGCGGGTCATCACCGCCGCCACCGCCCAGGTGCCGGCGACGATGCGGTCGGGCACGGTCTCGTGCTGCACCGGGGAAAGGGTCTCGACTCCCTCCACGGTCAGCGTGCTCGAGCCGACGCCGTCGATCAGTGCACCCATCTGCACGAGCATCTGGCACAGGTCGACGATCTCGGGCTCGCGGGCGGCGTTGTCGATGACGGTCGTGCCCTTGGCCAGGGTGGCGGCCATCAGCAGGTTCTCGGTGGCGCCGACGCTCGGGAAGTCCAGCCACACCGCCGCGCCCGACAGCCGGGGGGCGCGGGCGATGAGGTAGCCGTGCTCGCTGTCGACGGTGGCGCCGAGCTTGACCAGACCGGCAACGTGCATGTCGAGCCCCCGCGAGCCGATCGCGTCGCCCCCCGGCAGGGCCACCTTGGCCTCGCCGCAGCGGGCCACCAGCGGACCGAGCACCGCGATCGAGGCACGGATGCGGCGCACCAAGTCGTAATCGGCCTCGTGCCCCGGCCTCTCGGGCACCGTGATGCGCACCGAGCTGCCCTCGCGCACCACCTCGCAGCCGAGCCGGCGCAGCACCTCGCCCATCACGGCGACGTCGAGGATGCGCGGCACGTTGCCCAACACGGTGGTGCCCTCGGCAAGCAGGGACGCGGCCATCAGCTTCAGGACGCTGTTCTTGGCGCCGCTGACGCGGACCGCCCCTGACAGGCGTGCCCCGCCCCGGACGAGGAAGTGGTCGGTAGCTCCGCTCATGGCCGCGAGTCTAGGGACGCAGCCGGCCTCGAAAGGGGGGACGTGCCGCACCTGCCGGCCTGTCGACCGATGTCGTCTCAGCCCGCGGAGGGTGCGGGCTCGAGGCTGCGGCAGACCGTGGACGGAGCGATCGACCACCTCGGCAAGGTCGGCCGGGCCTACCACCGGTGTGGCCAGCCCGGTGCGGCCAGCCGGGTGCGGCGAGCGGTGCGCCGCCTGACGTACCCGCCCACTACGGCAGGAAGTAGCCGGCGATGTCGGTGATGAGCTGGGTCTGTCCGTTGTCGTTGCGCAGCACGATCTTGCCGCCGGTGCCGAGGCGCACGATGGCGGCGTCGGCGCGGGTGCTGCCGCGGGGCAGGTTGAGGTTGCTGACGGTCGGGACCTGCGTGCCGCCGGCGGGATAGGCGGTGATGTAGGTGTTGGCACGGACCCCGGTCGCCGTCAGGTTCAGCGCCGCGGCGCTCGCATCGGCCGGTATGCCTCGGTCACCGGCGACAGCCAGCAACAGCGGTGCGCCCGCGGCGACCGGCTGCGGCGCGGCGCCGGTGCCGTTGCGGGTGTCTAGCAGCCGCAGCGGCGTCACGGGCAGGAATCGGCCCGGTGCGCCCGGGGCGTAGTAGCCGGCGATGTCAGCGATCAGGTGCAGGGAGCCGGCTTTGTTGCGCAGCCGCACGGCCCCGCCCGCCCCGACCTTGATCGTGACCAGGTTCGCGGCGGTCTGCCCGCGCGTCAGGTTCAGGTTCGACACCGTCGGCGCCGTCGCAGTGCTGGTGTCCCCGCCGGTCGGGGTGGGGTCGACGCGCACGTCGGTGCTGGCCGTCACAACGGTGCCGGTGACGTTCAGCACCACCGCGCTCGCATCCGCCGGGACGGTGACGGTGCCACCGTCGGCGGTCGGCAGGGCACCGGTGGCCTGCAGGTCACGTACGCCCCCGGCGTCGAGCTTGCCGGCCGGCGCGCCCAGGCCGGTGCGGGTGTCCAGCACGCGCGCCGGCGCCAGCGGCGCATACCCGTCGGCCCCTGTGCCGGGCAGGTAGTAGCCGGCGATGTCGGCGAGCAGGTGCACCGGACCGCCGCTGGAGCGCAGGCTCACCTGGCCGTTCTGCCCGAGCGGGACGCTCACCTGGTTCGGCACCGTCTGGCCGGAGCTAGCGTTGACGTTCGAGGCGTTCGGTACCGGACTGCCCGCTGGATAGGCGCGGATGTCGGTGCTACCGGCCGCCAGCGCGGTCACGTTCAGCACCACCGCGGTGGCCGTCGCCGGCACGGCGCCACCCGGTGCCTGCCGGCCCGCGACAGCCAGCCGCAACGACCCACCTGCAGCCAACCGACCCGCCGGCGCCCCCAGGCCGGTGCGGGTGTCGAGCAGCCGCGTCGGCGTCACCGGCACGAACGTCGAGGGAACACCTGGGGTGACATCGCTCGGCGTCAAGGCTTCTGGCAGCAGCAGCTGGGAGTCGGCGACGTCGACGCACGGTGAGGACGGGGGCAGGTCGAAGTAGTCGTCGTGACCGGTGTCCACCACCTGTGGGTCGCCCGCATCGGACATCAGGTCCGTCCGGTCATCGTTCACGTGGTAGGAGCCGTCGTAGTGCGGCGCGCACTGCGACACCGCACCGGCAGCGTGAACAGTTCATGGACGACGGTGAGATCTCGTGGTCCCGCCTGCTCGCCCGGTCCGGCAAACGGCGTCGTGGCGCAGGAGGAGAAGCCGTCCGGCTGCACGTCGAAGATCAGCGCGAGGAAAAACGAGTCGTTCGGCCGTCGGGGCCCGAGGTAGGACTCCCCGCACCGGCGGTTGGTGTCCACCCCGGCGTAGTAGCCCAAGAGGGTAGCGCTCAGCGGGTGCCCGGCGGGAGCGCCGCGAGGTAGGCGCGGTACGCCCGGGCCACCTCGGTCACGCCGTTGTCGTCCAGGCACCGTAGAAAGGCCTGTCCCCCCTCGACCTTGACGCAGGGGTGGTCGGGGTTCTGGGCGCGGAAGTCGTCGATGGGCTGCAGGAGGGCCTGGCAGCCGGCGGACTCCGTGAGACCGCCGTCGCCGGTGGCAGTGGTGCGGCAGGTGTCGTCCTCGGCCTGGATCCGCTTGGCTGCAGGCGCGGTGACCCTCTGGTCGGTCCCGAGGCCCGAGAACGTCGTGGTGACCGTGAGGTCGGTGTGCCCGGCGTCGGTGTCGCCGAGCATGCGGAGCTCCAGGCGGCTCAGCAGCCCGCCCACGACGTCGATGGTCACCGCGACCGTGTCGGGGTAGCCCTGCAGCCTCGCCGGGTCGGCGAAGAAGGACGCCCCCGGGGGAAGCTGGTCCAGGCCGGCGAGCGCCCGGACGCGCACCGTCCCCCGAAACCTGCGGACGCCGTCGCCGCGGTCCGTGGCATTGACGTCGTCGGTCTGCTCGACGAGAGCGACCAGCCCTTCGGGTCCGGCGCCTGCCGCCGCGATGCCGAAGCCGTCCTCCAGGAAGCGGTCGTCCGCACTGTCGGTACGCACGAACGTGGGGGCCCCCGCCTGCTGGCTGTAGCGGGCGTCCCCTACGCCGATGAGCCGAGTCGCTCCGTTGCCGTCACGGGTGGTCAAGTCGAAGTCACCGCCTGAGTAGAGCAGCGTGAAGCCCGCCGTGATCCCCGAGCGCCCGCCTGGCACATCGGCGTCGCCGTCCGGGCTGGAGACGGCCTGGATATCGCCGACCACCCGACCGCTGTCCTGCGCTTCGGTCTGCCGAGCCGCCGAGATGGCCGCGGCGGCCGCCGCGGACGTGGTGGCCCAGGGGTTGGCCAGGACCGCGGCCGTGAAGACCGCGACGACAGCTGCGGCTGCCGCCAGGGAAAGCGCATGAGCCGGTCGACGCCAGGGTCCGAGCGGTGCTGCGGCGAGGGCTTGGTACTTCTGACCGCGATCGTCTTGCAACGACCCCGCGGCGGCGCCGCCCCCAGCGGTGATGGTGGTGAACATCTCCTGCGGGTCGCGGGCCCGCAGGGGAGGTGCGGCCGAGGTGGCGGCGAACGGGTCCGCGTCGCGCAGCGCGGCGGTCATCGTGTCGTCATTCATGACGATTCTCCTGACAAGCGGTGCGTGGCCACCGACAGCCGTCGCGGGCATGGTTCGGCGAGCGCGGCCGCGGTCCGGCGCGGTGGGCGCACCGGCGTCAGCGTCGGGCCGGGATGGAGGTCGGGATCGGGATCGGGGTCGGGGTCGGTGGCGTCCATCAGACGAGCGAGGCGCTTCCTCGCCCGGTGCAGTCGCACCGCGACCGCGCTCTCCCGGCACTTCAGTACGACCGCGATCTCGCGGTGCGACAGCTCGTCCCACACGGCGAGGCGAAGGACCTCGGCGTCAGCCTCGGACAGCTGGTCCAGGGCCTCCCGCAGGGCCGACACCCGTGCGGGCTCCTCGGCCGGCCCGACCCCGGGGGCCGTCGGCTGTTCTTCCTGGATCGCAGCGAGCACGTCCAGGCGTTCCCGCCGCACGAGTCGACGAGCCCGGTCGCGAACGTGGTTCCTGGCCACGGCGAAGATCCAGGCGCGGGCGCCCGGTGGCCCAGGAACGTCGTCGAGTCGGCCCCAGACCACGGTGAACACGTCGGCCAACAGGTCCTCTGCGTCCTCAGCCGGCCGGACGCGTCGCGCGCAGTAGCGCCACAGGTCCTGGTGCAGCTGGTCATACAGCTCGCGCAAGCGATGAAGGCGTTCAGCCTCAGTCGGCATGGCGAAGTCTCTCCCTGGTCCGAGGTGCCTGTGACCTATACCTGGCACGAGACCACGAGACCTTTCTCCCGACGAAGATCAGCTAGGTCAAGATCGTGCGCAACCGGGACGACGTGACCAGGCCTCCGCCACGCGGGCAGCGGTTAACCCTCGTCGGGCGCACTGAGCTAGCATCGGCTCATGACGATGACAGCGGCAACGTCCGATCTCATGATTGCGAGCCGGCTACGCAGCCCGGGTGGACCCGGCCCGCCTTGCGATCCTTCAACGACCGGAGCCGGGCGAGCACCGGGTCGTCGACCTGACCGCTCACCGCAGACGTGGCCAGTTCACGGTGTCCGGGCACCGCTGTTGCCTGCGCGAATGCGGCCTTGCTCCCTGCCACGCGCAATGGGCCGACAAGCTGTGCGCCGCGGCGGGCGAAGGCCACGCATGAGGCTTGGGACGCTCGCATTCGGGGTCGCCGGCGGCACTCCCGTGCTGCTGTGGCACATGAAGCGGCAGCTGCTGCAGGACGGCCGGCTGTCGGCCCCGACCGCCACGGCGATGTACGGGGTCTACGCGGCCCACGGGCTCGCCGTCGCCGTCGCCGCTCGACGCCGAAGCAGCCCGCTGCCTGGCGGTCCGGCGTTGACAGCCGTTGGGTCTGCCCTGTCGGTCCTGGGCTCGGGCCTCGTGGCCGCGGGCATGTCCCGGTTCGTCGGACCGGGTCAGGTCAGCGGCACCGACGCCGGGGAGCTCGCCACGAGCGGCGCCTACCGGTTCACCCGCAACCCGCAGTACGTCGGCTACCCGATCGCGCTGGCCGGGCTCGGCCTGACCCGTCGGTCGGTCGCCGTCCTCGAGCTCGCGGCCGGCGTGGCGGCGGTCTTCGCCTGGTGGGTGCCGGTCGAGGAACGCTCACTCCAGCAGACGTTCGGTGAGCCGTACGAGCATTACCTGGCCCGTACGCCCCGTTGGCTGGGACGGCCCCGCCGTCGGTCGAGACGGTGAGCGGCTACCCGCTGGTGCTGCTGCTCGCGTCGCTGCCGGCAATCGGCAACTTCGCTGGCGCCCTGCTGGCCGAGGTGTTCGACGTCTCGGAGAGGGCGCTGAGCCTGGCGCTGCACCTGGCGGCCGGGATCGTTCTGGGTGTGATCGGCATCGAGCTGATGCCGCGTGCGTTGCAGACCTCCCTTCCGTGGGTGCCGCTGGTGGCGTTCGTGGTCGGCGGGGCGCTGTTTCTCGGCCTGGAACGCCTGATCGGCTATGCGAAGGGGCGCCTGGGCGGCGACGGCCGGACCGGGCCGCTGGCGATCTTCACCGGGGTGTCGATCGACCTGTTCAGCGACGGTGTCCTGATCGGCACAGGAAGTGTGATCAGTCCAGGTCTTGGGCTGCTGCTGGCGCTCGGACAGGTCCCGGCCGATGGGCCCGAAGGCTTCGCCGCTGCCGCGACCCTTCGCCGCAACGGGGTCCCCCGACGCACCCGTCTACTGCTCGCCGCCGCCTTCGCCGTACCCGTGCTCGCCGGCGCGACTCTGGGCTGGTTCGCGCTGCGCTCCGCCTCCGAGCTGGTCACCCTCAGTGTCCTGGCCCTGACCGGCGGCGCACTGCTCACGGTCGTGATCGAGGAGATGGTCCCCGAGGCGCACGGTGGACAGACATCCCGGTGGGGCGCCATCTTCCTCACCGCGGGATTCGCGATCTTCGGGGCTGTATCGGTCTACGTCGGTTGACCGGTCGCGGCACGCTCAGCGGAGCGGGGCGTTTGCCGCAGACTGTACGGATGAGTGGCCCGGACCGCGCCCGCGCGACCCACCACGCTCTGGCCCGCACATCCGCGCCGGCAGCCGGGAAAGCCCTGGCCACCGCCGCGTCGGCCGGCGAGGCGACTGCCTGATGTGGTGGCGAAGCTCGCTCGGCATCCTTGCCGCGCTGCTGCTCGTCTACCTCGTCCTGCTTCTGCTGCTGTGGCGCTATGCCCGCCGACACCCCGACACCGTCACCCTGCGCGACGCGCTGCGGCTGCTGCCCGACCTGCTGCGACTCATCCGTCGCCTCGCCGCCGACAAGACCGTGCCGACCGGCGTCCGGGTCCGGTTGGGGCTGCTGCTCGTCTACCTAGCCTCACCGTTCGACCTCATCCCCGACTTCGTGCCCGTCATCGGCTACGCCGACGACGCCATCGTCATCGCCGTTGTCCTGCGTTCGGTCACCCGCCGCGCCGGACCCGCCGCGCTCGACCACCACTGGCCCGGCACCCCCGAAGGACTCCATCTGATCAAGCGACTCGCCGGCCTACCCGCAGGCAACAGCTGACATCCACGGTGCGGGAGCTATCGCAACGCCAGTTCGCACAAGACGAACGTCGACCCGGGCAGCCGACACGTCGCCGCCTGCCCGGCGACGTGTCGTGTCGCAGAGGGGGCGCCGGCGGGGCACCTCGCCCAGTCGTCAGCGAATCGAGCACGGCGTCCCGGCACGGGCCCCCCATGGCGGGCTCGAACGGGACGGTCCTCTCTGCCGCCGGACGAGGGCGTGCGGGTGGCAACTCGACGGTTCAGGGCGGTGACCGTCTCCAAGACGATCGGCCCCCGCCCACATGAGGCCGCCGGTCACCGGCGTCGACGAACCTGGCCCCGCAGGATGACGGCGCGGGGTTCGTCGAGCTGGTCGACATCACCGCGCGGATCCTCGTCGTAGACGACGACGTCGGCAGGGGCGCCGGGGATCAGTCCGTCCAGCCCGAGGTAGGTCCGGGCCGTCCACGAGGCTGCGCCCAGTGCCACGTGCGGGCTCACGCCGGCCCCGGCCAGCGCCCGCCCCTCGTCTGCGACACGTCCATGAGGGCGGGAGTCGGTGCCGGCGAGGATCGTGACGCCTGCGTCGGCGGCGTCTGCAGCCAGAGACCCATGTACGTCCGCGCCGCCGAGGAACCAGTCACGCCGCGGGCTGTCCGGTGCTGCTCGCGCCTGCGCCAACGACGACGTGAGCACGGCGAGCGTCGGCGTGAGAGCGATGCCCTGCCGAGCCATCTCCGGAAGCAGCGTCGGGTCAAGGCACATGCCGTGCTCGAGCGAGTCGACGCCAGCCGAGACGGCCGCGGCCCCTCCCTCCGCATGCTGGGAGTGCACCGCGACGCGCCCACCGACGTCGTGGACCGCCGCCACGATCGCCCGCAAAACGGCCGGAGACACGACTGCGTCCTGCAGACCCCAGTCACCGATCAGCTTGGCCCAGCCGCTGCGTCGAGCCTGGGCAGCGGCGAGGCGGGGAAGGTCGTCAGGCGCCCCGTGCCTGGCCCAGCCGTCGAAGAACTGGCCCGGTTGCGCGAGCCACCGGCCGGCGTGCACCGCTCGAGGCAGGCTCTCCTCCTGCCCGAACCACGCCGGCGGGTCGCCCGCAAGCCCAGGGGCGCGCAGCAGCGTGACCCCGGCCCGCACGTGCTCCCGCAGGTCCGCGCGCAGCAGCTCCTCGTCCAGCGGCTGACCCGGCGTCTGCGCCCCGGGATGGGTGTGCGCGTCGACGAGTCCAGGCAGCAGCCAGCCTTCACCGACCAGCTCCGCGTTCGGCACCGCCTCATCGGTCCAGCGGTCTCCGTCGGCATACAGGTCCACCAGGTCGCCGTCCGGCAGCCGCCACCCACGGACCCGGATTGTGCTCACTTGAGCGCCTGCTATGCGCCGGTAGCGGCAGAAGCCATCATCAAGGCAGTCTGGCAGCCAGCGATCAGGACCGCGCGTCCGGGAGCCGATCGGCTGTCATGCGAAGATCGCCGGGCTGTGTCGGGCAGACGGCGCTGCGAGGTCCGCGCCAGCTACCGCCGCACGTCACACAGCTCGGCGTGTCGGGGCACGCACTGAGGTGTCGAGCAACGCGGTGAACACCGCGCCATCGTCTCAAGTCGATGGGGCACCTCTTCCGAGCGGGACAGGGACTCAGCCGGCGGGCTTGCCCTGGCGGCGGCTGGCCACGGTCCGGCGGGCGACACGAAGCTGCGCTAGCACGACCTCGACGTCTTCCCTCTCGTCCATGTCGGACCCCATCGCCTCCACGGCCGCGTACTGCTCCTTGCGGCGCTGGTCCCGGTAAGTCATGAGGTCCCGCAGCAGGATCCGACGGTGGGTGCCGGTGCGCTCGTAGGAAACCTTGCCGTCGTCCAACAGCTTGACCACGGTGGGCCGGCTGACGCCGAGGAGGTCGGCGGCCTGCTGGGTGGTGAGGGTCTGCGCCTGAGGCACCACGGTCACCGCGAGGTTGCGCCGCATGGCCTCGATGACTTGCCGCAACACTCGGTAGGCCTCGTGCGGGATCTCCACCTGCTCCCCGGCGGCCGCACCGGCCAAGAAGTAGCGGGGCTGGAGTGCGTCCAGCCCTGCGGCTTCGCGTGCGGCCAGGAAGTCGTGGACTCGGGCAATCTCGTCGTTGGGGTCCGGCAGGTAGGTCTCGCGGGTAAGTGAAACAGTCACCTTGTACCTCCTTGACGCAAGGAACGGAGCAGGGTTTCGACTCTTGCGTCTATCGTCAACGTGACGGCGCCGTCCTGCAACAGCGCACCACAGCCGCCCGAGCGGCCGTAGGGCATGCCGATGCTCCCGGCGTTCACCAGCGGGCGGCGGTCGACCAGGCGTACGAACGGCGTGTTCGCGTGACCGCACATCACGGTGGTGACCTCAGCAGACAGTTCGGCGACGGCTTCGTGCCAGCGTTCGAGCCGTGTGTCGACCGGGATGACCCCCTCGTCGTCCCAGGTGTGCCATGGCAGGACAGCACCGACTGAAGCCGTCGACCGCGACGGGTGCGGGACTGCGCCGGACAGCTTGACGTGGTTTCGCCACTTGCGCTGCGCCCGACGGGTGACCTCGTCGGGGACATCGATCTGCTCGCCGCGCGCGCGAGCGACCAGTTCGCGGTCATCGTTGCCGCGCATCCGCAGTGCGCGTTCGCTGAACCGGACTTCCGCAGATGATGAGCACACGAGTGGGCTGATCATGATTCTGACCTGGGGCGACGGGCGCGGAGGCGGGCAGGGGCGTGTTACTACACGGCGCCGGAGCTGTCCCCGGGCCGAGTCCGTCGCTGGCGTCGGGACGAGACCCGACCTTGCCGGCCGGCTGACCCTGTGCGACGTGTTCGCCGCGGGCGCTGATGTCGCGACGGCGGGTGAGGGTTCAGGGAAGAAGCTCGACCATCAGACGGCGAGCGGCCGAGGCGGAGGCTGGTTCGTTGAGCACCGTGTCCCTGCGCAGCTTCGCCAGCTTCCGAGGGTCACCGACGGCATCCACGGACCCCGGCAGCTGCAGCCACGCCTCGAGCAGCCGTGGCGTCATTTCCGGGTGGAACTGCACGCCGACGCTGGTCCCCACCCGGAATACCTCCACGCCACCCTCGCTCGTGGCGAGCTCCTCGGCCTCCGTCGGTGGTACCAGCCGGTCGGTGTGCCAGTGGAACCACGGTCCGGTCGGCAGCTGAAAGGGGTCGGCTGGGGTCACGTCCTGCCACCCCAGCCGGTGGGCCCGCATGCGTTCGCTGCCGCCGCCAAGCGCCTCGGCCAGCAACTGAGCGCCGAAACAGATGCCCAGGACCGGTACGTGCTGGTCGTGGGCACTACGGAGAAATGCCGCCTCCGTGCTTGTCCAAGCGGTGATCTGATCAGCTGGCCACGGCGCACCGAGTATCACGATCAGGTCCCACTGGGACGCCTCCGGGAAGGTGACGGCAAGCGCCGGCGTGGAGAACCTTTCGGCGGGGACCACGGTGAACCACGTCAGTAGGTAACCGGCTTCATGCAGGATCGCCTCGAGGTGACCGAGTCCCGCTAGGTGATCATGCCCGATCACCAAGGCTCGTCGTTGCACGCTCTGAGCCTACGGAGCAGCGCACCCCCTCGTCGGCGCCCTCATTGGCAGCAACCTCTGAAATCGGCCTGCCGATCCTTGACCGTCGTGCGCGCCGGCCACGACGACGCTGAGCCGCGTCACGACCGCCGGGCCCGTTGTCAGTTGAGGATGCCCGTGCGGGCACGGCCGACCCTGGGGCGGCGGGTCGTCAGCGTGGTGCTGCGCAGAGGGCGATGAACTCGAGTCCGGTCCCGCCGGCCCGGACCTGCCTTGCGGACTCCCACGTCACCGCGATGAACTGACCCGAGGAGACGGGTACCAGTTCGTTGTCCACGATCACCCAGCCCTCGCCGCGGAGGATGGCGTAGACGTCTTCGACCCGGTCATCGAGGTGGTCATGCCGCACGGTCTGCGCACCGGGCGGTAGCTCGACTTGGTAGACCTCGAAGGCGCTTACGCCCAGCTGTTCGCTGATCCGCTTGTCGAACGGGCTGGCCGCGGGGTGGGGTCCTGGTCCAGCGGTGATCGAGGCTGGATCGACGATCTGGTAGGTCACGCAAGTGAGGTTATCCAGCGGCACCCTCACCCAGCCCCCACCCACCGGGCAACCGTTCCCGATAGCCAGTGAGTCATCGGACGCTGGGCTCGTGCCTCTCCGCTTGCTCGGGCCGGGGCAGCCCCATGGCGTTCGGGTAGGGCAGTTGTCTGCTGGCCGCCAGCGCCAAGGGACCCAGGAGCTGGGCGAGCTCGATGCCCTCAGTCCGGTCCAGTGATCGGTATGCGGGAGCGGCTAGCTGGTCGGTCAGCACCTCGACCTCTCGCAGGTCCCTGCCGCGCATGCGCTTCGCAGCGTCCTGCCAGGTCTGGTCGTCCCAGCCCCGGTGCTGCTGCTGCTGGGCGTCGACCCGATCGCCCTGCAGCAGGTGCGGTTCCGGCCAGACCAGCCCGGCGACGGCGACGGACGCCAGGTGCCCGTCGCCACGGTGCTCGCGGAGCACCGTGCAGTCGTGCCAGAGCGCTGCCAACGGGTCGTCCGGACGGGACAGCCCGGCCTGCGCGGCCGCCATCGGCCGGCCTGGGAGGGGCAGTGCCCGTACGCACCGGCCCGTGAGCTCCGCGGCTGCCGCCACGGCCGGCAGCGGGTCTTCGCCGAGCAGCCGGCGCAGGGCCGCCGTCGCTCCGGCCACCCGTGCCGCCTGCAGCTGCTGCGGTGAGGCCACCGACCACACCTGCGGGACGGCCCGGCCGACCATGCTGGGAGCGAAGCCGCCGAACAGTGCGGTGACGAGTTCCGGCCCGGCGGCGCCCAAGGGCGCGGCGCGGCTGGCAAAGTATCCCCGCCAGTACCCCCGCAGACCCAGCCCGGCGTAGGCGACCGTGAGCTCCGGCGCGAAGTACACCACGGCGTGAACCGACTCAACGAGCACACCCAGCCGCCGCACCAGCGCGAAGTCGTCGCCCGCCACCACGTCGTCATCATCGCCCAGGCGACGCCTCGGCTGACCCTCGCGGGCGGCAGAAGGCGACCGGCCCGGCGCTCTGATGGCTACCGGGACGAGGGCCAGCGCGCGTCGTGGCGAGCTCGCGGCCTGACGGCGAGAGGTTATGGTCCCGGCGTGCAGCTGCGCCTGTAGGCACGCCTCGACCAGCTGCAGCGCTGGCGAGCTGCCTGAGCGTGGGCACGGTCGAGACGTCGGTGGCGCACGTACGCCGTGCGCCTCAGGTCCAGCGGCCGTGTGCGTTGGCCAGTCACCGCGAACGCTCGCTTCCGGGCCCGCCGATCGCCGCCAGCCGCTGAGGAGCGGAGCTGGAGCTGGAGCTGGAGCTGGAGCTGGAGCTGGAGCGTTCTGCACGACGACGCCGACGTCGACCGCCTCCCCCTGGCCGACGGATCAGCGAACTGGCTGGGTCGTCCAGGCAGGCAGCACCGGGTCGACGACGGGCCGTTCCGAGAGACCATTGTCTTTCGGGTCATGCCCGGGCGATGCCGGTGCCGCAGTGCAGACTGCGCGGCATGGGTGACATCGCGTTGTTCCACTCGGTCCTTGGCGTGCGCCCCGGCATCGGGGAGGCCGCCGATCGGCTGCGCGCCGAGGGTCATGATGTCGTGGTCGTGGATCAGTACGGCGGTCGCGTCTTCGACGACTACGAAGAGGCCGACGAGTTCGCGCAGGCGATCGGCTACCCGACCCTGATGGGCCTCGCGGCGCAGGCCGTGGAGGGCCTGCCCGATGGCTTCATCGCCGCGGGCTTCTCCAACGGCGGCGGGATGGCCGAGTTCGTGGCGACCGAGCGCTCCGTGCGGGGCGTCCTGATGCTCTCGGGCGCTCTTGACCTGGACATGCTCGGCGCCGACGCGTGGCCGGCTGGGGTGCCAGCTCAGATCCACTACACAACGGCAGACCCCTTTCGCAACCAGGCCTGGCTGGATGCCGTCGCCACCCAGGTTCGCTCAGCGGGGGCGTCCATCGAGATCTTCGACTACCCAGGTGCTGGGCATTTGTTCACCGACCCATCGCTCCCGGCGGAGTACGACGCGGCAGCCGCCGACCTGCTGTGGTCACGCGTTCTTCCGTTTTGCGCGGCTCCACCGCAATAGCACTGACGTTCCGAACGCTGTGGCCGAGTGACCGCAGGCCGATCGCCACCGGACGCTTGTGCGCCGGCAGAAAAGTCGATGCCGACGCTGTCGTGGAGCACGAAGGCGAACCCGCTCGCTCGGCGCGAGCCGGTCCAGCACGACCTGCAGCGCCACCCCGACAGTGACCCGCGAGGGCGATGTCCTCCGCCGGGTCCGGAGCCGTCTGGTGAACTCGGAGAGCCCGCCTACCTGTCGGCGTTGGCTGCTAGCTGGACGTCCTTCCAGGCGGGGGCCGCTTCCTGCCTCGTCAGTCAGGGTGGGGATCGACGCGGTGCGCGACACGATCGCACAGCGGCAGCCAATCGTTCTCGCGGCGCCACTGCCAGGCGATGGTCTGCGTATCTCCAGCTGCGTCGAAGGTGTACGTGGCTCGCTCGTTCTCACCGTCGAGCCTGACGCCGAGCTCGTCGAAGGTCACGGTGTAGTCTCGGCTGAAGCCGTGGTTCTCGAAGCTGCGGGCCAAGAAGCGCTCGGCGTCGGGGTCCCAGCCCAGCACCGAGAGTGTGTCGAACGGGCCGTTGGCCCGTTCGTCTTGGACCAGGAAGTACCCCCCGGAGTACCAGCGTGCGGTATGGGTGCTGCGCTGTCGGCGACGCCCCTGCGTGCGGGTTCTCGGGGCTCTGCTCGTCTCCGCCGCAGCTGGTGCCCGCTGCCCACCAGTTTCCGAGAAAGGGGGCGAGCAGCTCACTTCTCGCGCTTGCGCCTTGTGCCATCGAGTCGGATCCCTTCTCACGGAGTGGTCCGCAAAGAGGACGTCGGCGCGGCCTCGGAATCATCGGTGGCCCCGGCCTCCCTCCAGACGAGGGGCGGTCGTCCGGCGGCCTCAGAGCATCTTGGAGCAGGCCGTCGCAGCGGGAAGACGCGCGGTGAGTCGGGTCACGGCCCAGCCGCGATCAACGGAACCTCTCCGTCGAGCCGTCGCGGGACGCGTCCGCGTGAACTCGTCCGGTCAAGGTTCCTCGTCCGGCACGTTCGGGTTGAGCGCTTCACGCAGGATCTGCACGCCGGCGCTGAGCTGCTTCAGGTTGGCGGCGGCGTAGCTCAGGCGCAGCCGGGGTCCGGGCGGTTCGGTGACGTAGTAGGGGCGTCCGGCGCCTACCTGGAGCTGTCGCGAGCGGGCCCGGTCGGTGACCTCGAGGTCGTCCAGGTCTGCGGGCAGGGTCAGCCAGAGGTGCAGGCCACCATGCGGGACGGCGGGGGGAGCGAGATCGGGCAGGTGGCGGCGAAGCTCGCCCGCGAGGTGGTCGCGGCGGGTCCGTAGCGCACGGCCGAGATGGGTGAGATGCCGGGGCCAGGCCGGGCTGCCGAGCAGCTCGAGGGCGGTCTCCTGCAGGGGCCGGGCGACGGCGAAGGCGTCGACTGTGCGGAGGGCGGTCAGGCGGGCGGCGGCAGGGCCGCGGGCGATGAGCGAGCCGATGCGAAGACTGGGTGCACTGGCTTTGGACAGCGAGGACAGGTGCACGACGCGTCCGTCGTCGTCGTCGTGCAACAGCGGTGGGGGCGCCGGGCCGTCCAGCGTCAGGTACCGGGCCCAATCGTCTTCGAGCACGAAAGCGCCGGCTCGGCGGGCGGCCGCCAGCACCTGCGCGCGTCGCTCGACGCCGAGGACCGCTCCGGTGGGGTTGGCGTAGGTCGGCTGCAGGTACAGCAGGCGCGCACCGCTGCGGCCAAAGGCGTCGGGCAGCAGGTCGGCGCGCACGCCGTCGGCGTCGGTCGGTACGGGGACCGGGCGCAGTCCGGCGGCCCGGGCAGCCGCGACCGCCCCGAGGTAGGTGGGAACCTCGACGAGGACGGCGGCGCCGGGTCGAGTCAGGGCGCGCATCGCGGTCGACAGGCCGGCCTGACCGCCGGACACGACCAGGACGTCGTCGGGGTCCGCGCCCACCGGCGCGGCCAGCAGCTGGCGCAGCTCGGGCAGTCCGGCCGGGGGGGCCAGTGCCCAGCCGCCGGGCCGCCGGGCCGCACGGGTCACGGCGGCGGCGAGGGCGGCCAGCGGTTGCAGGTCCGCCGACGGGTAGCCCGACGACAGCATCAACGTGCCGGAGGGCGCGGGCTGCAGCAGCGCGGCGACGGCTCGGCTGTCGACCGGGGCCTCGCCGAGGGCGACGGTCTGCCAGCTCGTATCGGGCTCGCGACGGCCGGCCCGGCGACGGGCGACGAACGTCCCGCGCCCCGCTTCGGTGACCAGCACGCTTTCGGCGACGAGTCGGCCGATCGCCCGGCTGACCGTTCCCGGACCGACAGCATGCTCGGCCACCAACGCCCGGGTGGACGGCAGCCGGCCGCCGGGTGGCAGCGACGCCGCACGTGCGCGGAGGTCAGCCGCAAGTCGATCGACGCTGCTATCGTCTGACATGACAGATGACAGTACCGATACCAAACTTCGGGCTGATGCGCTACCGCGAGGGCTGGCCTGGGGCGCGCTGGGCGTGCTGGCGTTCAGTCTCAGCCTGCCGACCACACAGGTCGCGGTCCGGCAGCTCGGATGGGTCTTCGCGACGTCCGGCCGGGCGACGGCGGCAGCGGCGCTGGCCGCGGTCTACCTGGCGTTCCGGCGGGCTCGGCGTCCCGGGCGGGACCTGCTCCCGGGTCTGCTGGTCGTGGCTGCCGGGGTGGTGGTGGGCTTTCCGTTGTTCACCGCTCTGGCCCTGCAGCGCACCGACAGCGCCCACGGCGCCGTCATCGTCGGACTGCTACCGGCAGCAACCGCGGTCCTTGGCGTCCTGCGCACCGGCGAACGGCCCTCGCGGGCGTTCTGGGTGGCGTGTGCCGCTGGCGCGGTGTCCGTCGCTGTCTTCGCGGTCGTGCGGGGGGACGGGCTACCGACAACGGCCGACGGCTTGACCGTTCTCGCTGTTCTGTCCGCCGCGGTCGGCTACGCCGAAGGCGCCCGTCTCGCTCCGCTGATCGGACCCGATCAGGTGATCTGCTGGGCGCTGCTGCTCAGCCTGCCGCTGATGCTTCCTGCTCTGGCGGTCGACGTGGCACGCGACAGCCCTGCGGCGAACACGTCCGGTTGGGCGTGCTTCACCTACACCGCCGCCGTCAGCATGTTCCTCGGCTTCTTCGCTTGGTACCGCGGCCTGGCACTCGGCGGCGTCGCGAAGGTCAGCCAGGTGCAGCTGCTCCAACCCCTGCTCACCGTCACCGAGTCCGTCGTGCTCTTCGGGCAGCACCTCGACCGCACCGTGCTGGTCGCCGCCCTCGCCGTCCTGGGCTGCGTCGCCGCTGCACAGCGCACCCGAGTCATCGTCCGACCGCGCACCCAGCCCGAGGCATCCGCCACCGTCCTCAGCAGCAGCCGTCCCGGCTGACTTTCGGAGCAGGACCGACTCGACGGCGGGCGTCGACTACCTCGCAGTGCAACACCGCTGCGGGTGCGGTGGCCGGCTCGAAGTGATCACGTTCCGCCGATGACTGCGTCGCAGCGAGACGGTTCCCGGCACCTCGCGCCGCCAACGCTTTCCGGTCAGCCGCGTGACGAGCTCGATCCGGAGGGGGTTCGCCGGGGACGCCCTTCGAAAGACAGGAGCCGCCACCCCACGTCCAGAACCGCTTGCCCCCTCAGAGCACCGTTCCTGCGCTCCCAGGTGCCGTCCGCCAGGTCGTTGCGCAGGTGCGCCATCCCTCGCGCGAGCACGGACGGAACGAGCAGCTGCAAGCCTGACATCGACTGGCGCACAGCGGGGTCGAGATAGGCCTGCGGTCGTCGCCAGAATGCCGGCAGAAACCCGTCCGTGCAGTCCCACGGCACCGGCAGCGCGCGCACCTCGACGCCGCTTCCGAGGGCGGCGGCGACCTGCCGCACGCGCGGGACACCTCGCCAGATCTCCGCGAGCTCCGGAAGGTAGTCCCGGACCAGCCAGAACCCGCTGTGCAGAACCGGGTCGAAGTGCAGGACGACGATCCGCTCCGCAACGCGCTGCATCTCCCGCAGTCCGGCCGCCCAGTCCCGCCAGTGGTGGATCGTCACCAGCGCCATCGCCACGTCGAACCGACCGTCGGCAACAGGGAGCTGCTCGGCGATCATGGTGCTGGAGGGCTCCACCGCCAGCACGCACCGGTCACGGGGCTCGTACGACCCAGTCCCCGCTCCCACGTTGAGCACGGTGCGGGAGCGGCCCAGCGCTGCGTCGATCTCGGCCTGCCAACGAGGGTCCGGCCTCCGCCCACGCCCGTAGTCCACCCCGATGCGGTCGTAGACGGCCTCAGGCACACGTCATCATCGCCGAACCCGGCTCGGACAACGCGGAAGGGGCGTACGAGGAGCCCGGCCGCCTCCTGCAGCGCCTTCCCCAGGCTTACGTCGCTGCGACACGCCCCTGGAGCGACCGGAGGCTGGGGAGGCTGGTCCTGCAGCCTCGCACTAGCCTCGGCCCCATGGCCGTCCACCTGACCCGCATCTACACCCGTACCGGCGACGACGGCACGACCGCCCTCGGCGACATGAGCCGGGTTGCGAAGACCGGCACCCGGCTGGCCGCCTACGCCGACGTCGACGAGACCAATTCCGCGCTCGGCGTCGTTCTCGCCCTCGGCGAGCCGGAGGAGCGGGTGGCAGTGGTGCTGCGCGAGGTGCAGAACGACCTGTTCGACCTCGGTGCCGACCTGTGCACCCCGGTCCACCCCGACCCGGAGTACCCGCCGCTGCGGGTCACCGCCGACTACACCGCCCGGCTCGAAGGCCACTGCGACACCTTCAACGCCGAGCTCGACAAGCTCTCCAGCTTCATCCTGCCCGGCGGCACCCCGGCCGCGGCCCTGCTGCACGTGGCCCGCACCGTCGCGCGACGTGCCGAGCGCGCCACCTGGGCGCTGCTCGACGAGGAGCCGGGCGCGACCAACAAGGAGCCGGTGCTCTACCTCAACCGGCTCTCTGACCTGCTGTTCATCCTGTCCCGCACCGCGAACCCGGGTGGTGACGTGCTCTGGGCGCCAGGCGGCGGCCAGCAGGACTAGCTGCTCAGGCAGGAAGCGTCGCACCCGGCGGGCGCGCTTCAAGCCAGGCGAGGAAGCCGGTCACCGCGCCCTGCTGCATCGCGAGCTCGACCGGCCCCTCCGAGGCCCGGCACGACAGCACGACGGTGCCCGCCAGCAGGGCCCGACGCTCGGCGGCGCTCGGCTGCCGCTGGCCCGTGACGCGCACGTCGCCCCGCGACAGGGTGCGCCGCGGTCGCCCCGACAGGCTGAAGACCCGGTACCAGCGCAATTCGTCGCCGACGAAACGGGCGACGCCGTTGGACCAGCCGCGGCCGTCGCCGGCCGCCCGCAGCTGGAGCGCCACCTCGACGGCCCCGCCGGCGCGCTGCAGGCCGCGGTGCCGGGCCGCGACCGCGAGCAGCGCCACCAGCGCGAACACCAGTGGCCCTACTACGACGAGCTCGAGGGTGGTCACGGGTCCGCGGGGTCGGGGCGGCCGTGGTGCAGGCTAGGCCGGCTGCCCGGTCGCCCGCAGGCGCGCCTGCGCCCGCTGCTGCGCAGGCAGGTCGTCCTCGCTGCGGGCGCGTTCGAGGGCCGACTGGGCACGGGCGCTGTCGATGTCCTCGGCGAGCTCTGCCACCTCGGCGAGCACCGTCACGCCCTGGTCGGTGACCGACAGGAAGCCCCCGGACACCGCCGCGACGAGCGGCTCGCCGCCCTCGCTGTAGATGCGCACGGTGCCGCCGTCGGCGAGCTGGCCGAGCAGCGGCTCGTGACCGGGCAGGATGCCGACCTCGCCCTCGGTGGTGCGGGCAACGACCTGGGTGGCCTCACCGCTCCAGATCTCGCGCTCGACTGACACCAGCTCGACGTGCAGCTCTGCCACGATGGACGTCCCCTCCAACGCGTCGGCAACGCCGAGCGAGTCTCAGACTAGCGGCCCCGCAGGACCGTGCGGCGCCGACTAGCTGCCGAGGCTCTTGGCCTTCTCCTCGACGTCCTCGATGCCGCCGCACAGGAAGAAGGCCTGCTCGGGGATGTGGTCGTACTCGCCCTCGGTGAGCTTCTTGAACGAGCTGATCGTCTCCTCGATCGGCACGAACTTGCCCTCCAGGCCGGTGAAGGCCTCAGCGACGAAGAAGGGCTGGGACAGGAAGCGCTCGATGCGGCGGGCCCGGTTGACCAGGACCTTGTCTTCCTCGGCCAGCTCGTCGATACCGAGGATGGCGATGATGTCCTGCAGATCCTTGCTGCGCTGCAGGATGCGCTGCACCTCGCGGGCGACGTCGTAGTGCTCCTGACCGACGTAGCGCGGGTCGAGGATGCGGCTGACCGAGTCGAGCGGGTCGACGGCCGGGTAGATGCCCTTCTCCGAGATCCCGCGCGACAGCACGGTCGTCGCGTCGAGGTGGGTGAAGGTGGTGTGCGGGGCCGGGTCGGTGATGTCGTCGGCGGGGATGTAGATCGCCTGCAGCGAAGTGATCGAGTGGCCGCGGGTCGAGGTGATGCGCTCCTGCAGCACGCCCATCTCGTCGGCCAGGGTCGGCTGGTAGCCCACGGCCGAGGGCATGCGGCCGAGCAGGGTCGAGACCTCCGAGCCGGCCTGGGTGAAGCGGAAGATGTTGTCGATGAACAGCAGCACGTCCTGCTTCTGCACGTCGCGGAAGTACTCGGCCATCGTCAGGGCCGACAACGCGACGCGCAGGCGGGTGCCCGGCGGCTCGTCCATCTGCCCGAACACCAGCGCGGTGTCCTTGAGGACGTCGGCCTCCTCCATCTCGAGGAACAGGTCGTTGCCCTCGCGGGTCCGCTCCCCCACCCCGGCGAACACCGACACGCCGGAGAACTGCTTGGCGACCCGGTTGATCATCTCCTGGATGAGCACCGTCTTGCCGACGCCGGCGCCGCCCAGCAAGCCGATCTTGCCGCCGAGCACGTAGGGGGCAAGCAGGTCGACGACCTTGATACCGGTCACGAAGATCTCGGTCTTGCTCTCGAGCTGGTCGAAGTCGGGCGAGGGCCGATGGATCGGCCAGTAGGTCTCGGCGTCGACGCTCTCGACGTCGAGCGGGATCCCGAGCGCGTTGAACACGTGGCCCTTGGTGGCGTCGCCGACCGGCACCGAGATCGGCGCGCCGGTGTCCTTGACGTCGGCGCCACGAGTCAGTCCGTCGGTCGGCTGCATGGCGATCGCGCGGACCGTGTTGTCGCCGATGTGTTGGGCCACCTCGAGGGTCACCACGGAGGTCTCACCACCGAGCTCGCGCTCGACGCGCAGCGCGTGGTAGATCTCCGGCATCTCGTCGGGCGCGAACTCGACGTCGACGACCGGACCGATGATGCGGGACACGCGTCCGGTGCCTCCCGCGGAGGCGCCCTCGGCGACAGGGGGGGCTTCGGTGACGGTCATGCTGTGCTCCTTCGGGTGGGGCCGGGTGTGTCGGGCTCGCTGCGGGGACTGCTCAAGCGTCGGACAGCGCCGCGGCGCCACCGACGATCTCACTGATCTCCTGGGTGATCTCGGCCTGGCGGGCGGCGTTCGCGGCTCGGGTGAGACCCTTGACGAGCTCCTCGGCGTTGTCGGTGGCCGCCTTCATGGCGCGCCGGCGCGAGGCCGACTCCGAGGCCGCCGCGTCGAGCAGCGCGGCCCAGATGCGGGTGGTGACGTAGCGCGGCAGCAGCGTGTCGAGCAGCGCCTCCGGCGAGGGCTCGAACTCATACAGCGGCAGCGGCCCGTCGGGAGCCTCCTGCTCGCTCTCCTCGACCTCGAGCGGCAACATCCGGTTGGCCGTCGGCCGCTGCGTCATGGCTGAGGCGAACTCGGTGTGGACGATGTGCAGCTCGTCGACGCCACCGTCCTCGGGCGTGCGCAGAAAGGCGTCGATGAGGGTCTCGGCGACCTCCTGGGCGTTCTCGTACTCGGGCTGCTCGGAGAAGCCGGTCCAGACCTGCTCGGCCTCCCGGCCCCGGAACTTGTAGTAGCCGACGGCCTTGCGCCCCACCAGGTACAGCACCGAGCTCTTGCCCTCGCTCTTGAGCAGCTCCTCGAGCTGAGTGGCGGTCTTGAGCACGTTGGCGTTGTAGCCACCGGCCAGGCCTCGGTCGCTGCTGATGACGAGCACTGCGGCGCGCTCGCCGCCCTGCTCGGTGAGCAGCGGGTGGTCCAGCGTGGAGGCCTGCGAGGCGAGGGCGGAGATCACCCGGGTCAGCTGCCGCGAGTACGGCAGAGCCGCCTGCACCCGGGCCTGCGCCTTGGCGATGCGCGAGGCGGCGATGAGCTCCATCGCCCGGGTAATCTTCTTGGTCGACTGCACCGAGCGGATCCGGCGGCGGTAGACGCGCAGCTGGGCGCCCATCGCCTAGCCGCCTCTCTTGTGCCGGGTGATCTTCTCTTGGCCGCGGTCCTCTTCCTCCATGGCCTCCTCCGGCGCCTCGTTGACCAGGCTCTCGCCCTCGCTCGTCGTAAACTCGTCCTTGAACGAGGCCATTGCTCTCTCCAGCTCGCCGACGGTGTCGTCCTCGAGCTTGCCGGTCTGGATGATCGCGTCGTAGATCTCGCTGTGCGAACGGCCGATGTAGTCGAGCAGCTCGCGCTCGAAGCGCCGTACCTCACCGACCGGGACGTCGTCGAGCTGGCCGGTCGTGCCGGCCCAGATCGAGACGACCTGGCGCTCGACCGGGTAGGGCTCGAACTGGCTCTGCTTGAGCAGCTCGACCAGTCGCGCGCCGCGCTCGAGCTGCTGCTTGCTGGCCTTGTCGAGGTCGGAGCCAAAGGCGGCGAACGACTCGAGCTCGCGGAACTGCGCGAGGTCCAGGCGCAGCCGGCCGGAGACCGACTTCATCGCCTTGATCTGCGCCGAGCCGCCGACGCGGGAGACCGAGATGCCGACGTTGATCGCCGGGCGGACACCGGAGTTGAACAGGTCGGTCTCGAGGAAGATCTGCCCGTCGGTGATGGAGATGACGTTGGTGGGGATGAACGCCGAGACATCGTTGCCCTTGGTCTCGACGATCGGCAGGCCGGTCATCGAGCCGCCACCGAGCTCGTCGGACAGCTTCGCGCAGCGCTCGAGCAGACGCGAGTGCAGGTAGAACACGTCACCGGGGTAGGCCTCGCGGCCCGGCGGGCGGCGCAGCAGCAGCGAGATGGCGCGGTAGGCGTCGGCCTGCTTGGACAGGTCGTCGAACACGATCAGCACGTGCTGTCCCTGGTACATCCAGTGCTGGCCGATGCTCGAGCCGGTGTAGGGGGCCAGGTACTTCAAACCGGCCGACTGCGAGGCCGGGGCCGCGACGACGGTGGTGTACTCGAGCGCTCCGGTCTCCTCCAGCCGGCCGACGAGCTCGGCGATGGTCGAGCCCTTCTGGCCGATGCCGACGTAGATGCACTTGACCTGCTTCTTGGGATCGCCGCTGGCCCAGTTCTCGCGCTGGTTGATGATCGCATCGAGCGCGACGGCGGTCTTGCCGGTCTGGCGGTCACCGATGATCAGCTGGCGCTGACCGCGGCCGATCGCGGTCATGGCGTCGACGGCCTTGATGCCGGTCTGCAGCGGCTCCTTGACCGGCTGGCGCGCCATGACGTTCGGCGCCTGCAGCTCGAGGATGCGCAGGCCCTCGGACTCGATCTCACCCTTGCCGTCGATCGGGTTGCCCAGCGGGTCGATGACCCGGCCGAGGAAGCCGTCACCGACCGGCACCGACAGCACCTCCTTGGTGCGGCGGACCTCCTGACCCTCCTCGATCTCGCTCGGGTCGCCGAGGATGACGCAGCCGATCTCGCGCTCGTCGAGGTTGAGCGCGAGGCCGAGCGCCCCGCCCTTGAACTCGAGCAGCTCGTTCGCCATCGTCGAGTACAGGCCCTCGAGCCGGGCGATGCCGTCGCCCACCTCGGTGACGATGCCGACCTCTTCGCGGGTGGTCTCGGTGTCGAAAGAGGTGACGTACTGCTCGATCGCCGAGCGGACGTCCTCGGGGCGGATGGACAGCTCCGTCATGGTGGTCCTGCTTCCTTCGTCGTGGTGCTGCTGACGTTCTTCGGTGTGCTGCTGGATTGGCCTGGGCCTGAGAAGGACCCGGGCAGGAGCGCGCTAGCCGGCCAGCCGGCGCCGGGCGCCGTCGAGCCGACGGACGATCGTGCCGTTGACGACCTCGTCGCCCACCCGCACCTCTACCCCGCCGAGCACGCTCGGGTCGACGTCGACCTGCAGGTCGACCTGCCGACCGTAGATACGGGCGAGCGCGCTCGCGAGCCGCGTCTCGTGCTCGGCCGCCAGCGGCGCGGCGACGCGCACCTGCGCGACATAGCGCTGGCGACGGGAAGCGGCCAGCCGCGACAGCTCGTCGATGCGGTGCTCGAGCGAGCCGGTGCGCCGGCGGGTGACAGCCAACTCGAGCAGACGCAAGGTCGTCGGCTGCGCCTTGCCTTGCAGCAGCTGGTCCAGCAGGCCGAGCTTGCGGTCCTGCGGCAGCCCAGGGTCGGTGAGCGCTCGGCGCAGCGCGTGCTCGGACTCGAGCAGCCGCCCGAAGCGGAACAGCTCGTCCTCTACCTCGTCGAGCACGCTGGCGTCCTCCGCCGCCCGCATCGCCGCGCTCGTAGCCACCTGCTCGATGCCGGTGCGCAGGTCGACGCCGGAGTGCCAGCGGCGCGCGACCAGCTCGGACAGCACCTCGAGCGAGGCGGCGTCGAGCTGGCCGCCGAGCAGCGACTGCGCGAGGCCCCTGCGGCCGTCCGGCGCGGACGCCGGGTCGGTGAACGCTCGGCGCAGGGACGGTTCGCGGTCGAGCAGCTCGGCGATGGCGAACAAGCCCTCACTGATCTGCGCCGCGTCGGCGCCCGCCTCGACGCGCTCGTCGAAAAAGGCCAGTCCCGCGTCGAGCGACGCGCTGCTGGTGGCGTCCATCAGGCGCCGGACTCCGGCGTGATGCGGGTGCTCGACGCTGTCCCGGCCGATGCCCCGGACGTGCCCGCACCCACGGGCTCGCCGCCCGTGGCTCCCGCGGCATCGCTGGGTGCGGCCGACTCGAGCTCGTCGAGGAAGCGCTCGACGGTGCGCCGCTGCCGCGCCTCGTCCTCGAGCGACTCGCCGACGATGCGACCGGCCAGCTGCACAGCGAGCCCGCCCACGTCGCGGCGCAGCTCGGCCATCGCGCTCTGGCGCTCGCTCGAGATCTGCGCCTGCGCCGAGGCGAGGATCCGTTCGGCCTCGACGCGCGCCTCGCCGCGCGCCTCCTCGACGATGTCGGCCCGCTGGGCCTGCGCCTCGGTGCGGATGCGGCCGGCCTCGCCGCGGGCCTCGGCGAGCTGGGCGTTGTACTGCTCCAGCGCCTCGGCAGCCTCGGCCTGCGCCGTCTCGGCCCGCTGCATGCCGCCCTCGATGGCTGCCGCCCGCTCGGTGAAGGTCTTCTCGAAGACCGGCCACACCTTCTTCAGCAAGAAGACGAACAGCAGGCTGAAGGAGATCAGGCCCATGATGATCTCTGGCCAGACCGGGATCAGAGGGTTGGGACCCTCCTCGGCAGCCAGCACCGGGAGTGCGGAAAGCAGCATCAGAGCACGAAGGCGAGGCCGATGCCGATGATCGCGAGCGCCTCGGCGAGGGCGAAGCCGAGGATGGCGATGCCCTGCAGCACCCCGCGCGCCTCGGGCTGACGGGCCACGCCGTTGATGTAAGCGGCGAAGATCAGCCCGATGCCGATGCCCGGGCCGATGGCCGCAAGGCCGTACCCGATCATGCTGAGGCTACCGAGCTGACTGAGCTCTCCGTTGATCATTGCCGTTCCTTCCAGGTGGGAGACGGGTCCGGGGGCCCGGTCCGCCGTGCGTATCGAGCGAGGTCGCGATCGTTGGGTCCTGCGTCAGTGCTCGTCCACCAGCGCGCCCTGGATGTACAGCGCGGACAGCAGGGTGAACACGTAGGCCTGCAGCAGCTGGATGAACGCCTCGAAGAAGGTGAGCACGATGCTGCCGAGCAGCGACACCGTGCCACCGAGGATGCCCACGATGCCGCCGTAGTCAAAGACGAGGTACGTACCGCCGAGTACGAACAGCACGAGGACCAGGTGCCCGGCGAACATGTTGAGCGTCAGACGCAGGGTGAGCGTGAGCGGCCGGACGATGAAGGTGGAGAAGAACTCGATCGGCGCGAGCAGGAAGTAGATCGGCCACGGCACGCCGGGGGGGAACATCATCGCCTTGAAGTAGCCGACGAAGCCGTCGCGCCGGATGCCGACGATGTTGAAGATCGCCCAGCTGATGATCGCGAGCACCAGCGGCAGCGCAATCTTGGAGGTGGCGGGGATCTGGATGAACGGGATGATGCCGGCGATGTTGCAGGTGGCGATCAGGAAGAAGGTGGTGGCCAGGTAGGGGACGAACTTCAGTCCCGGCTTGCCGATCGCGTCGAGGGCGATGGAGTTGCGTACGAAGCCGTAGGCCGCCTCGCCGGCGTATTGCATCTTGCCGGGCACCAGCTGGCTGCGACGCGTGGCGAAGTAGAAGAAAACTCCGACGACGATCGCGGACAGCGCCATGACGAGCATCGGCTTGGTGACGACCGTGCCGGCGATGCCGGGGAAGTCGAACTCCTTGGTGCCGGGCGCCACGAAGCCGCCGCCCTCGCCGTCGGCGGCGAGGGGGATGACAGCCAGCCAGGGGCTCACGGGTTCCTCTCCATGCCATGCAGGTCGGCCGGCGCGCGGGCCGGCCGGCGGGAAGGGGTGGGACGTCGCTGGGAGGCAGGCGCGCCCGGACCGCTGTGCTCAACCGGTCTGTGCGCGCGCGCCGCACCGCGGGGCCGTGCGGCACCGCGGATCACTGCGGCCTACCGTAGCGAAGCCACACGAGGGACAGCCCACCGGCCATGCCGACCAGCAGGCCGACCAGCACGAACAGCCGGTTGTCGAGCCAGGCGGACAGCGCGAAGCCGACGCCGCCCCACACCAGTACGCCCGAGATGATCAGGGCCAGGGCAGCAAAGGCGTCGCTCTCGCCGCGCCGTGCGAGCTGACGAGCCGCCTCCTGGCGCGTAACCTCGTCGTCAGGGGGCGGCAGCTGCATGGCGGCCTCACCCTAGCGGGCCAGTTGCTCTGGCCCGCCCGCTGACACCCGGTGGGCGCAGCGGCACCGGTCACCCGTCCGGGCTCACACATCCAGGCTCAGACATCGAGGGTGCGGCGGGACCGGCCCAGCAGGGCCACCTGGGCCAGGACCCAGACCAGGGCGAGCGCGATGACGGTGTAGGCGAGCCAGCGCACGTCGACTGCCGACGAGCGCGCCGAGACCGACAGGATCGCCAGCAGCCCGACCAGGCGCAGCAGGTAGGTGAAGCCGAGCAGCAGGAAGCCGATCCCGGCCCGCGAGAGGTCACCTCCGACGAGCAGGACCGGGATGGCCCCCGTCCAGAAGAAGAACAGCACGGCGACGGTCGCGAGCGCGGCGGCCGGCACGGTGCCCGGGCGCCCGGCGAGGGCGCCGATGAGTCCGGCCACCAGCCCGCCGACGACCACGGCGAGCGGGGCCCCCGTGCGCGCGTCGAAGCGCCTCATCGCCCGTGGGCGGAGCGCAGGCGCGGCAGGTTCAGCAGCACGAGAGCGCACACCGCGATCGTCCCGAGCACCGCGAGCACCGGCAGCGGCCCGCCACCGATCGTCAGCGCCACCGCCCCGAAGCCGAGCAGTGCCGTCCAGAAGTACATGATCAGTACCGCCCGGCGGTGGCTGTGGCCGATCTCGAGCAGCCGGTGGTGCAGGTGCGCCTTGTCGGGCGCGAACGGCGAGCGGCCGGCCCGGGTGCGCCGCACGACGGCGAGCAAGAGGTCGACGAAGGGGACGGCGAGCACCGCGAACGGCAGCAGGAGCACCGTCAGCACCGGCAGCGAGGCGGTGCCCGGCAGCGTTGCGTAGTTGAACTGGCCGGTCAGGCTCGTGGCGGCCCCAGCCAGCATCAGGCCGATGAGCATCGAGCCCGAGTCGCCCATGAACAGCCGCGCCGGGTTGAAGTTGTGCGGCAGGAAGCCCACGCACACGCCGGCCAGCACGATGGCGATCAGGGTGGGGGCCTGGATGCGCTCCTGGGCGACGCCGGAGGTGATGACCCCGCTCGACAGCGCGTAGGAGAAGGCGAAGAAGGCGAGCGCGGCGATGGCGCCGACCCCGGCGGCCAGGCCGTCGAGCCCGTCGACGAAGTTGAGCGCGTTGATGGTCAGCAGGGCGAGGCCGACGGTGAGGATGACGCTCTCCTGGCCGAGCGAGACCGCCCCGACGCCAGGCAGGTTGAGGGTGAGGATCTGCAGGCCGAGCAGCACCATGACGCCGGCCGCGAGTACCTGACCGGCCAGCTTGGTCAGCGCGTCGATGCCCCACCGGTCATCGACCGCGCCGAGCAGCACGAGCAGCCCGCCGGCGACGCTGACGGCCTGCACGTCGGAGTAGGTGAACACCCGCGACAGCGCCGGCAGGGCGCCCGCGACGGCAAAGGCGGCGAGCACCCCGAGATACATGGCCAGGCCCCCGAGGCGCGGGATGGCGACGGCGTGGACGTCGCGCTCACGAGGCCTGGCGATCGCGCCGGACCAGAGGGCGAAGCGGCGCGCGGCGGGGGTCAGCAGATAGGTGACGGTCGCGGCGACGCAGAAGACGAGCAGGTACTCCCGCACGCCGCGAGGCTAGTGGGTCTAGCTGGGACTGGGGTTGCCTCCGGCGTCGGGCGCGCCGGCCGGCGCCGCCTGCACCGGGCCGGTGTCGTCGCGCGGATAGGCCGGGTGCGCCGTCACGAGCGCACCCACCTGCTCGCGGATCGCCGCGGCGTCGGTGCCGCTCTCGTCGCGCACCGCGCGGACGATCAGGCCGGCGATCTGCTTCATCTCTCCCTCCCCCATGCCCTGCGTCGTCGTGGCGGGCGTACCGACCCGGATGCCGCTCGCGATCGAGGCCGGCTGCGCGTCGTAGGGGATCGCGTTCTTGTTCAGCACGATGCCGGCCCGGTCGCAGCGCTGCTCGGCGTCGCGGCCGGTGACGCCGACCTCGGTGAGGTCGAGCAGGGCGAGGTGGGTGTCGGTGCCGCCGGTGACCGGACGCATGCCCTCGACCGACAGCGCCTCGGTCAGCGCCTGGCTGTTCGCGATCACCTGGCGGGCGTAGCGCTGGTAGTTCGGGCTCGCGGCCTCCTTCAGCGCCACCGCCTTGGCGGCCACCGCGTGCATGAGCGGGCCGCCCTGCATCATCGGGAACACCGCCTTGTCGAGCTTCGCGGCGTGCTCGGCCTTGCAGACGAGCATCCCGCCGCGCGGGCCGCGCAGCACCTTGTGCGTGGTGAAGGTGACGACGTCGGCGTGGGGCACCGGGCTCGGGATCGCCTTGCCGGCCACCAGCCCGATGAAGTGCGCGGCGTCGACCATGAAGATCGCGCCCACCTCATCGGCGATCTCGCGGAACGCAGCGAAGTCGATGGTGCGCGGGATCGCCGAGCCACCCGCAATGAGCATCTTCGGGCGGTGCTGGCGGGCAAGGTCGCGCACCTGGTCGTAGTCGATGTCCTCGGAGTGCGGGCCGCCGTCGTTCGGGCGCACGCCGTAGTGCACGGCGTTGAACCACTTGCCGGAGTAGCTGACCTTGGTGCCGTGCGTGAGGTGCCCGCCGTGCGGCAGCGACATCGCGAGCGTGGTGTCACCGGGCTGCAGGAACGCCCCGTAGGCGGCCATGTTCGCGCTCGCCCCCGAGTGCGGCTGCAGGTTGGCGTGCTCGGCGCCGAACAGCGCCTTGGCGCGCTCGATCCCGATGCTCTCGGCGACGTCGACGACCTCGCAGCCGCCGTAGTAGCGCTTGCCCGGGTAACCCTCGGCGTACTTGTTCGACAGCGTGCTGCCGAGCGCGGCGAGCACCGCGGGGCTGGCGAAATTCTCGCTGGCGATCAGCTGCAGGCCGCTGCGCAGCCGGGTGAGCTCGCCGGTGACGACGTCCGCGATCTCTGGGTCGAGCTGCTGCAGAGCGTCGAAGTCGGGTCCCCAGAACGTCATGCGCGGCTCCTGTGCTCGGCGGTGCGGTCCGAGGTGCGAGCCTACGGGCCCGCGCCGGTCACGGCGCTACCTGCAGATCGGGCAGCAAGGTGCGCAGCTCATCGGTGCCGAGCGCCCCCGCACGTCTGAGCACCGGTCGGCTGCCGGTCAGGTCGACGATGCTGGAGGCGACCGCCTCCCCGGTGCTGCCGGCCTCCAGGTACACCGAGACGGCGAAGCCCAGCGAGGTCTGCGCCTGCTCGGCGGTGGTCGCCGGCGGCTCGCCGGTGCGGTTCGCGCTCGACACTGCGAGCGGTCCGGTCTCTGCCAGCACCGCCAGCGCCACCTGGTGCAGCGGCATCCGCACCGCCACTGTGCCGCGCGTCTGCCCGAGGTCCCACGCCAGCGACGGCGCTGCCCGCACGATGAGCGTTAATGGCCCGGGCCAGCACTGCTCGACGAGGGTGCGCGTGCGCGCGTCGACGTCGTCGGCCAGGCCGTCGATGCCCCGCCAGGAGCCGACGAGCACCGGCACGGGCAGGTCGCGGCCGCGGCCCTTGGCCTCGAGCAGCCGGGTGACGGCCGGGGGCGAGAAGGCGTCGGCGGCGATGCCGTAGACGGTGTCGGTGGGCAGCACCGCGAGCTCGCCGCGCCGCAGCGCCGCGACCGCCTCGGCGACGCCGGCCTCGCTGTCGCCCCGCACGTCGTACAGGCTCACCCTGGGCTCGCGGCCCGCACGGCGGTGACGAAGCGGTCGCGGCCGGCGGCGTCGCGGTGGTCGGCGACCTCGGCCCAGCCGCCGAGCCCGGTGAGCAGGGCCGGCGCCGAGCGGCCCTGCCGGTCGGAGTGCTCGACGACCAGCAGGCCCCCGGGCGTGAGCAGCCGGCGGGCGGCCTGCTCGACCAGCCGGATGACGTCGAGCCCGTCCTCACCCGCCCACAGCGCGATGCCGGGGTCGTGGTCGAGCACCTCGGGGTCGGGGATGTGCGCCTCGGTGGTGGCCACGTACGGCGGGTTGCTGATCACCAGATCGAGGGTGCCGTCGAGCGCGGGGAGCGCGTCCTCGGCGCTGCCGGGGTGCAGCTGCACCGGGCTGTCGCCGGCCGCGACCCGGTTGTCGGCGTTGCGCCGGGTCCAGATCAGCGCCTGCTCGTCGCGCTCGACGGCGTGCACGGTGGCGCCCGGCAGCTCGTTGGCCAGCGCAAAGGCGATGGTGCCCGAACCGGTGCACAGGTCGACGCACAGCGGCGCCGCCCAGCCCCGAGCGCGCACCTGCTCGACCGCCCATCCGACGACCGACTCGGTTTCCGGCCGGGGCACGAACACCCCGGGGCCCACCTCCAGCTCGATGTAGCGAAAGCCCACGCTGCCGGTGAGGTGCTGCAGCGGCTCCCGCGCGGCCCGGCGCGCCACCAGCTCGGTGAAGACCTCGGCCGCCGGGTGCTCCAGCTCGTCGACGAGCAGCAGGTCGGACGGGCGCGCCAGTCCGAGGGCATGCACCGCGAGCGCCCGGGCGTCGTGCTCGGGGCTGTCGACGCCGGCCTCGGTGAGCGTCGTCGTGGCTGCGCGGACCGCCTCGCGCACCGACCGGAGGGGGGGTGCCTGGGTCATGCGGTCTCTCCCTGGAGCTTGGCGGCGGTGTCGGCGTCGATCAGCGAGGCGATGACCGCGTCGAGGTCACCGTCGAGCACCTGGCCGAGGTTGTTGGCCTTGTAGCCGCTGCGGTGGTCGGCAACCCGGTTGTCCGGGAAGTTGTAGGTGCGCACCTTCTCGCTGCGGTCGACGGTACGGATCTGCGCACCCCGGGCGGCGCTGTCCTTGGCGGCCTGCTCGTCGAGGGCCAGCGCCAGCAACCGGGCGCGCAGCACCCGCATGCCCGCCTCGCGGTTCTGCAGCTGGCTCTTCTCGTTCTGCATCGAGACCGTCACGCCGGTGGGCACGTGCGTGATGCGCACCGCCGAGTCGGTGGTGTTGACGCTCTGCCCACCCGGGCCGGACGAGCGGTAGACGTCGATGCGCAGGTCGTTCTGGTCGATCGTCACGTCGACGTCCTCGGCCTCCGGCAGCACGAGAACGCCGGCGGCCGAGGTGTGGATGCGACCTTGGCTCTCGGTGACGGGCACCCGCTGCACCCGGTGCACCCCGCCCTCGAACTTCAGCCGCCGGTAGACGGGGTCGGCCGGGTCGCGGCTCTTGACGGCCAGCTGGATGTCCTTGTAGCCGCCGAGCTCGCCCTCGGTGGCGCCCATGACCTCGATCTTCCAGCCGCGCTGCTCGGCATAGCGGGTGTACATGCGCACCAGGTCGCCGGCGAACAGGGCCGACTCGTCGCCCCCCTCCCCCGCCTTGACCTCGAGCAGGCAGTCCTTGCCGTCGGCCGGGTCGCGGGGCACGAGCAGGTCGCGGATCTGCGCGTCGAGCTCGGCCAGCCGGCTCTCCAGCTGCTCGGCCTCGGCCGCCATCTCGGGGTCGTCGCCCGCCATCTCGCGGGCGGCCGACAGGTCGTCGCGCACACCCTGCTGCTCGCGCACCGCGGCGACGAGCGGGCCGAGCTCGGCGTAGCGCCGGGCGAGCGTGCGGGCGCGTGCCTGGTCGGCGTGCACGCCGGGGTCAGCGAGCTCGGCCTCGAGGTCGGCGTGCTCGGCCAGCGCGTCGTCGGTGGGGGTACCGAGGCGCTCGGCCATGCGCTGCTCCCCGCTCTGCTCCTGGACCTGGCCTGCTCCGGACACGGCGACGGCGCCCGACCCGCGTGGGTCGGGCGCCGCGCGGGCGCTACTTGGAGCGCTTGCCGAAGCGCTTCTCGAACCGGGCCACCCGACCGCCGGTGTCGAGGATCTTCTGCTTGCCCGTGTAGAACGGGTGGCACTGCGAGCACACGTCGGCGCTGATGCTTCCGCTCGCGTTGGTGCTGCGGGTCGTGAACGTGTTGCCGCAGGTGCAGGTCACGGTCGTGTCGACGTAGCTGGGGTGGATGTCGGCCTTCATGGGGGTGCCTCTCGGTCGCGGAGCCGCCGGGTCCGCTGGCGCCTGGCGGGCGGTGCGGGGAACCGGTGCTCGGTAGGTGACCAGTGTGCCAGGTCGGCGCACTGCATCGGTCAACACAGCGTTGCCTTGCGGCCTTCCCGCAGCCCTGCTCCGCCCCCCAGGCTCCTTCCCGCAGCCCTGCTCCGCCCCCCAGGCTCCTTCCCGCAGCCCTGCTCCGCTTTCCCAGGCTCCGGTCGCTCCCAGCGCGCGTGTCGGACCGACGTAAGCCTGGGGAGGCGCGCGAGGCGGCCTGTACGCCCGACGGGTACCGGCGCCGGCCTCACCTTCCCCAGGCTCCGGTCGCATCTTCGGCGTGTCGCAACGACGTAACGCTGGGGAAGGCGCGCGAGAGCGCGCCCCGCTCAGCCGGCGAAGCGGATCAACACGCTGCGGCTGTAGCCGTGGGGTGCTTGGTCGGGCGAGCTGATCCACGCCTGGTAGTAGACGGGGTCGCGCGAGGGCTGCAGCGCCTTGACGACGAAGCGGGCGGCGCCGGTGGCGTCGGTGACCACCTGCGTCGGGCTCTGGCCCTGCGGACCGCCGTTGACGCTGGTGCTGCCCGGCAGCAGGGCCGACTCGGCGTAGATCACCTGGCTCAGGCTGACCGGCACGCCGGCGCGGGCGACGGGCACGCCGCGCTCGTCGCGCAGCTGCACCCGCAGCTCGACCGGTTCGCCGAGGGGGACCTCACGGTCGAGCCCGGAGGGCGAGAGCGAGACCGACACCCGGCTCAGCGCGTACGGAGCCGAGCCGGAGACCGTGGCCGGCGTCGTGGTGAAGGCCAGCACCCGAAAGGCCGACTCGACGTCGGGCATGGAGGCGGCGTCGGGGGCGCGCAGCGTCAGCTCCCGGCTCGCGCCGGCCGGGATGGGGCTGGGGTCGGAGGCGGTCCAGAAGCTGGTGGTGCGGCCGTCGTCGTTGAGCGTCAGGTGTACCGGCAGCGGCGCGTCGGTGCGGTTGCGCACCTGGACCACCACCTCGGACACGGTCTGCCACGCGCCGGTGGTGCGGGCGGTGAGCACCTGTACCTCGACCGGCGGCGAAGCGGTCAGCGCCAGGCCGGTGGCGAGCACGCCCGCGCCCAGGACCCCGCCGAGCACCGGACGCCGCCACCGCTCGACCCGGGGTCGGAGCAGCTCCGGGGCGGGCGACACCGCCAAGGCTGCCAGCAGCGCCGCCGGCAGCAGCATGATGAGGTAGCTGGCCAGGCTCCGGGTGGGAAACAGGAACGCCACCGGGACGAGGAACAGCCATGCCCGCTTTAGCTCGGCGTAGTACAGGAACAGCGCCGCCAGCGACGCCGCCACCACGAGGGCTCCTGCGACGCTGAACATCGTCAGCGACCCACCACCCAGCCCGCCGTAGATCGCGAGCGAGACGAGCCCCTGCCCGTCAGGCACGGTCTTCTCCACCAGCGGCAGCACCGCGCCGTCGAGCCATGCGCCCGGGTTCCATACGACGAAGGGCAGGTTGACGGCGCCGAAGGCACCGGCGGCAACGGCCAGGTAGGAGCCGGCCGCGGTCCAGGGGTTGCGGCCGCGGGCACGCGCCTCGAGCCAGAGCGCGACGAGCAGGAACGGCAGGAGGAACCAGGGCATCTGCTTGATCGACATGGCGATGCCGAGCGCCAGCGGCGCCAGCCAGCGGATGCGGCCCGCCAGCGGATCGGCGAAGCGGTCCCACTTGTAGACCGCCACGAGCACGAACGGCAGCCACACCGCGTCGGTGACCCCGCCCACGATGTACTCGCTGTACACCGACAGGCCGAGCAGCACCGGAGCGAGCCACCGCAGGGCAGCGGGGAGCAGGCGCCACAGCAGCACGCCGGAAGCGATCCAGCACGCCAGGTTGACCAGCGTGCCGGCGTGCGAGTCGATCCCCAGCAGCAGCGGGGGGACGTAGGCCAGCACCGCGCCGGCCGGGTAGCTGAGCGCCTCGACGGCGCTGCCGTCGAGCCGGAAGGTGCTGAAGTCGGGCGGCACCTGGAACAGCTCGAGCGAGTCGGCCATCGAGGTGGCGTACGGGTTGATGCCCTGCACGAGCAGCCGGGCGGCGTACTCGTTGAAGGCGAGCGCGTCAGTGCCGTACTCCGGCGCGATGCGCAGCATCTGGACCGTGCGCAGGCACAGCGCTGCGGCGGTGACGGCCAGCACGCCGAGCTGCAGCGGCAGGCCGATGCCGCGTGCGGTCCACAGCCGCACCAACGCGCCGAGCGCAAAGGCGACGAGCACGGGCGTGGCGAGCGCGGCGATCGGCGACGCCATGCTGGCGGTCCAGGCGTGCAGGACCCCGAACAGCCCGACGATCGCCGCGACGGTCCACCCGACCCGATCGGCCACCGGCGCGCCCGCCAGACCGTCACCGGCTGCGGGTGCCGGCGAGGGCGGGCTCGCCTGCCGCGTCCGCTCGACAAAGAGGCGGACGGGCAGGCGGCGCGGCAGCGCCGGAGCGTCGCCGGCGAGCCGCAGGGCGTAGCGAAGCATCACGCGCCGGGGGCCTCGCGACGACGTCGACCCGCCATGAGCAGGACCCCGCCGAGCAGCAGGCCGACGACCCCGATGCCGATCAGGGCGGCGACCGGAGCGCCCGTGCGCGGGAGCGCGCTCGCGCGGGTGCTCGTGGTCGTGGTCGTGGTCGTCCCGGTGCTCCCGGTGCTCCCGGTGCGACCGGTCGAGCCGCTGCCGCTGGTGGACGTGCCGCCGCCGGTGCCGGTCGTCGGTCGGGGGGAAGCCGCCGGGGACGACGTGGGCGAGACCTGCCCGCCACCGCCGCCGCCGCCCGCGACCGGCGAGCTCGTCGGCGTAGGCGTGCCGGGCGACGGCGTGCTCACCGCCGCCGGTCCGCTGACCACGACCGCCGTGGCGAGCGCGGCCAACGACAGCTCCACGCGGCCCTGACCGAGGCCGCCGGCGTCGCGGGTGGTCCCGCCGGCCGTGCGCACGGTGAGCGTCTGGCCTGTGACGCCGAGGGACGGTCCGGTGGCGAGGAAGGAGAGGGTCACCGGCAGCGGCTCGCCGTCGTCGTCGACGTAGGGCGTGCCGTCGGGGTTGGTCACCAGCACCAGCCAGCCGCGGGCGGGCACACCCGCCGCGACGCCGGCGACCGGTCCGGCCACCTCCGCCGAGAGCGTGCTCACCGTGACGAGCGCAGGTGAGCGGAGCACGCCGGCGGCGACGGTCGCCGTGACCCGCACACCGTCGAGGACAGCGGAGGTGAGAACCCCACCAGCCGGGCCGACCGTGGCACTGACGGCCACGGTCCCGGCCAGTCCGAGGTCGCCGGGGGGTGTCGGTGTCGTCGGGCCGTACCCGCCGGGCGGCGGGGCGACCTGCGCCGGCCGGACCGGCGAGCAGGACCGCTGCGAGCAGGGCGAGCAGCACGGCCAGCACGGCGCTGGTCCGACGTGGCCGTGCCGTCCCGGGCTGAGGTCCCGTCGAGGACGTCATGCGGTGCGGGCTGCTCATGCGGGCAGCACCTCGATGGCGGAGACCTTCGGCTGGTTCACCGTGGCGCCGAAGTCGAGGTCGAGGTTGCCGTCCGTCACGTTGACCGTGAAGGTGCGCACGTCGGCGGTGACCGGCCCCACGGCGGCGTTGATGTCGTAGTTCGCCAGCTCGACCGGACCGCCCTCGAGGTTCGCCGACATGATGCGCTTGCCGGCTCCGCCCGGCCCGCCGCCCGGCGCCCCGTGGTAGATCTCGGCGAAGTGCAGGCGCACCTGGTAGCTGCCGTTGGTGAGGGGGATCTGGTAGCCGAACGAGCCGAGGTTCGTCGTCGCGCTGCGCTCGCTGCGGTACAGCACGTCGTCGGTCGTCGCGGCGATCTCGGTGACCTGGGCGTTGCTGTAGGTCTTGCCGCCGACGAAGCTCTTGTCGGCCGCCCAGCTGACCCCTCCGGTCGTGACGGCCGGTCCGCCCGCGTTGATGCGGATCGCTGCAGCGGGAGGCGCCGGGGCCGCCGCGACGCCGACCGTGGCGCTCGGCGTGCTGATGTTGCCCGAGCGGTCGGTCGCGGTGACGCGGTAGACGACGGCGCTCGTCGGCGCCGAGCCGTCGAGGTATTGCGACGCCGTCAGGGCCGTCGGGGCGAGCACCGTCCACGGACCGGAGGCCGTCGCGGCCCGCTCGACCCGGTAGCTCGCGAGGTCGGGCTCGGCGTTGTCGGCCCAGTCGAGGTTGACGCCGCCGGCACTGGGAAGGGCGGTCAGACCGGTCGGAGCGGCCGGGGCCGTCGTGTCGATCTGCGCCTCGGGGACGATGTTGCTGACCAGGTAGACGTTGTCGTTGAAGTCGTAGTTGATCCCCGAGTAGTCCATGACCACGAGGTACGAGCCTTCGATGACGGCGCCGGAGCGGTCCTTCGCCGGCCAGACCCGCAGGTGGTGGCCCAGCTTGCAGGTAGCGGTCTCCTGACCCGCCGGCTGCCCGGGGCACTGATCGACCGACTTGTTGTTCTTGTTCGGGTCGCTCCACTCGGGGTCGATCTTGAAACCGAACACGTTCGAGCTCGGCGTGAACGTGCTGACGGCCGGCGCGGTGCCCGAGCCGTTCTTGCGGGGCAGCAGCGATTGAGCGAACGCGCCGTTGTGGGTCAGCACGTTGCTGGTGCTGTTGCTGCCCTTGGCGTACCAGAAGAAGCTCGCCGTGTTGGTGCAGCAGGAGTGGTAGGCCGCCAGCTGGCGCACCTGCACCGGCTGGCCGGCGTCGCGTCGACCCCAGTAGGGCGACAGGATCTCGTCACCGACGGTCGTGACGACGCCCTTGTTGTTCAGCTGCTGTCCCGAGTTGCGGATCTTCGTGCCGTAGCCGAACGCCTTGCTGATCTCGGCGACGTCGGGCTCGTTGCCGCCCTCGGACTGCTTCTGCCAGATTCCGGCCAGCTCGACCTTCGTCGACCCGCCGTTGCGGGCGTTGGAGAACACCGTCAGCGTCTCGGCGAACAGCCGGTTCTGCGGCTGGTTGGCGTCGATCGTGGCCGTAAAGGCGACGTCGACGTTCGCCGTGCCGCCGGCCGGGACGGTGATCGGCAGCGTCGTCGGGGCGGTGACCGCAAAGGCCGTGCCGGACGCGCTGAGCGAGCTGACCTCATACGGCTGGGTGCCGGTGTTGCGCAGCACGAGCCGAGCGGTGTCCTTGGTCTGCGGCGAGGAGACCGTCGACTGGATGCGGCTCATGACGAGCCGGTCGTCGAACGGCGCCTGCTCGGGGTTCGAGAGCGCGAGCACGCCGTCGGTCTTGGCAAAGGCGACCACCTCAAAGGTGACGGTGGCGCTCTTGCTGTTGCCGGCGCCGTCCTTTGCGGTCGCGACGACGGTGTGGCTGCCGGCGCCCGTGACGTTCACCGGCCCGGTGTAGGGCACGGCGTCGGCGCCGTCGACCTTGACCGTCACCGTGTCGAGGTTCGAGCCGCCGAGGTCGGCGGCGGTGACTGCGACGCTCGCCGAGTTCAGGTACGCTCCGGACGGGTTCTTGTCACCGCTGACCGCGAGGGACACGGTCGGGTCGGTGGTGTCGTTGCCCGGGTCGACGGCAGTGATCCGCACCCAGTTGACCTTGGTGTTCGACCCGAAGTCACCGGCCTCCACGGTCAGGCGGCCGTCGGCCACGTTCACCTCGGCCGCGCCGGTCTCGAAGTCACCGGCGCCGGACGGGACGTACTTCGAGATCACATTGACGCCCTCGGCCCGCACCGAATGGGTCGAGTCGAAGTAGTCGTTGTCGCCGACGGAGATTTGCACGGTGTAGCGGCCGTTGGGCACCGCGTACTCCCAGGCGCCGTTGGACAGCGAGGCGACGGCGTCGTTCTGGATGATCGAGAAGCTGCGCAGCAGCGGGTCTGCGGTGGGTCCGGTGCGCAGCCGCACCGAGTTCGTGCGGTCCAACGGGTTCGCGGTGCCCGGGGTGACCCAGCCGTAGCCGCGGGACGCGGCGTAGCCGAGACCCGTGTCGGCGGTCCAGCCGGCCGGTACCGGTGCGCTGGCCGGCCGGAAGGTGACCTGCGTGTCGGCTGCCGGAGGGGTGGCGCTGACCGGCTCGACGTCGACGTAGTCGATCTTGGTGTTTGTGCCGCCGTTGGCGTCGAGCGAGAGCCGCCCGTCCTCGACCTGCACCACCTTGGTGGCGGTGGTGTGCCGGCTCGCCGCACCCGCCGCGCCGGAGGGGACGAAGCCATCGATCAGCGGCGTGTTCTCGACGTTGATCGTGTGCTTCTCCGCGTCCCTGCCCACCGCGGCGTCACCGACCGCAACGGTCACGCGGTAGCTGCCGTCGGGCACGGTCATCTCCCAAATGGCATTGGTGGGCGTGCCGTTGAAGGTGCCGCCGGGCGTGGCGGGCGGCACCAGGTCGCCGGCCTGCATGTGCATGAGCGTGTCCAGGCGCGGGTCGCTGTTGACGCCCCGGGTGCGGCCGTTGCCGGGGATGGTGCCGCCCACCGACAGGTTCACCGGGTTCTCGGTGCCCTGGTCGAGCCAGCCGTAACTGCGCCCGGTGCCCTGGTCCGGGCCGGTGCGCGGGCCGAAGCCCTGGCCGTAGTCGCGCAGGTAGCCGGCCGGCAGCGGAGCCGCCTGGTTACCGAAGTTGACCTTGACCGCCTGGCCGGCGGGCGTCGGGTCGATCGGGTCGGTCGCGCCCTTGGGCTTGATGTTGCGGACGACGAAGTCGTAGTCCTGGTAGTCGCCGTTGTCAGCGTCCTCGAAGGCGACGAAGTAGGAGTTGGGCACCAGGGTGCCGTTGCGGTCCTTGAGCGGGTAGACGCGGGCGCGGTGCGTGTTGTTCGCATTGCGCTGGTCCTCGGTCCAGCCGACCCGGTTGAAGGTGTTGGAGAAGTACCACAGGCCGAAGCTGGTTCCGGCCGGGTCGAAGGACCGCCCGCCGCGCTCGAGCTGCGGATTCAGCCGCTGCAGCTGGCCGCTCGCAAGAGCGCCCACCTCGTTGCGGGTGCCGTCGGCGGTGTACCAGCCGAAGGGCAGCGACTCCTGCGGGGCGTAGGCCGCGACCGGGGTCATCGTGACCGGCCCGGGGCCGGCCTTCTCGAACAGCGGCTGCAACACCTCGTCGCCCTTGGCGGCGGCGCCGGTGCCGTCGGCCAGGCTCGACCAGCCGTTGTCCAGGTTGTAGCCGAGCGTGGTGAGCGCCTGCTTGAGGGTGGGCTCGCGACCGCCCTCCAGGCCCACCGCGGCCAGGCCGTACAGCCCCACCCGCACCGGCGTGCCGTCGGCGGTCGAGACCGTCAAGGTCGCCGACAGCGTGCCGTCGGTGCCTGCCGGCGCAAAGCTGACCGAGAGGTCGCGGCTGGCACCCGGCGCGAGCGGGCCCGTGCCGTTCGTGACGCTGAACTTGGCCGCGTTAGGACCGGTGAGCGTCGAGGCGAGGTCGACCGGGTCGGTGCCGGTGTTGGTCACCGTCACCTTCTGCGGCACGTTGACCGGGTCGTTGATCAGCGCGTCCCCGCTCTTGCCGCGGTTCGCGGCGGAGAAGACCAGCTCGTTGGTGCTCGTGGTGACCCCGGAGGCCTGCTGGCCCGTCGGGACCTTGAGCAGGAACAGCTTCTGGTCGCTGCCGCCGCGGTCGTACTGGTTGACGTAGAGGTTGCCGGTGCGCGGGTCCTCCACGACCTCGAGGGGGTCCTTGAAGCCCCCGATCCCGCCGATCGCGGTGTCGGGCTGACCGGTGATGCCGGTCTCGATCTGGGCGCCCAGGATCGCGCCGGTGGCCTTGTCGGGCTGCATGACGATCAGGTCGTTGTTGTTGGAGAACCGGACGACGAGCAGCCGACCCTGCAGCTGACCACCGAAGGCGCCGCCCTTGTACTCCAAGGCGCCGTTCGGCGACTTGTTGAACTCGAAGTCGTAGGCGTAGCCGCGGTAGTTCGGGTCGGGGGCGACCGAGGAGGCGTACTTGCTGCCGCCCTGGCCGGCGCCGGCCGCGTTGCCACCGTTGTTGAGCACGAACTCGCAGCGCAGCGGGTTCGGGTGGCCGTAGTAGCCGCCCTGCACCACGTCGAACAGGAAGTCGCGCTGGGTCGGGTGGTTCGTGACCGCCGGAACCGACGGGCCGCTGTAGGGCTTGCCGTCGATGCGCTTGGCGCAGGCCTGCGTCAGGTCGACGCCGGGCACCTGCCCGGTGCGGGTGTAGGTGCCGTCCGCGTTCTTCGTGACGCCGGGGCTGTTGGCGCCGCCCGCGGTGCCGTTGGTGGGCACGTACAGGTGGCCGTTGGAGTGCCACACCAGGTCGTAGGCGTTGCGCACACCGGTGGCGTACAGCTCGAGCGGCGCGCCCGGAGCGAACGGGTTGTAGGACCCGCCGTCGGAGGTGCGCACGTTGATCGGCGAACCGCTGTCGAGGGCGGCCTGCACCTGGCTGCTGTTCGGGTCGAAGCGCAGCACCGCCGCGGTCAGCTGCTTCTCGCCGCGGTTGCCCCACGCGCCGTCCGGGTCACCGGCGGCCTGGTTCGAGCCCTGCAGGAAGTAGAGCCGGCCGTCCGGGCCGTAGGCGATCGAGTTGGTCAGGTGGTCCTTCTGCGAACGCGGCAGGTCGACGAAGACGTCGCGCACGGTGGCCAGGTCGGAACCGGACAGCCGGGTGACCTTGCTGGCCCACTGAGCGGTCTCGTTCTCGGTGTTGGCCGTGCTGTGCGTGATCCACAGGATGGGGTCCGTCGGCGTCGAGGCCTTGTCGAAGACCAGACCGATGACCGCGCGGCCCTGGAAGCCCAGTGCCTGCTCGTTCGACAGGTCGCCGTTCGCGTCGACGTCGTAGCGGAAGATGCCCTGCCCGACGGTGGTGGTGTACAGCTTGCCGTCGGGGCCAAAGGCCATCGAGGCGTAGTACTTGCCCCGACCGATCAGCTGCTCCTTCTTCTCGAAGGAGACATTGCGCACCGGCGTGAACTCGTCCGGCGCCGTGACGACGCCGTCGCCGGTGGTGAACACGCTGGTGAAGGGCATGAACGCCGTGCCGTCCTCCGAGCGCACCCGGTCGGTGACCACGAAGCGGTAGGCGGTGTTGTCCTTGAGCGGGTCGTTCGGGGCCAGCGCGATGATGTCGTTGCCGCCCGACGAACCCGCCGTGCTCGGCACCTCGGCGCCGCCGGCGACGGCGAACAGCTTGACGTTGCCGGCCAGCGTGGTCGGGTCGACCCCCACGCCGACACCCGGAACGTCGATGGAGGCGGACACGCCGCCATTGACGTCGGCGGCCTTCGCCCGGTTGGCCGGCAGCACCGAGGTGACGACCGGCGCGTCGGGCAGGCCCTGCACCTCCACGCTGTCGATCTTGGTGTTCGTGCCGCCGACGGGGTCGATCGTCAGGCGGCCGTCCTCGACGCGCACCTTGGTCGTCGCCGTGCGGCGCGGCTCGGCGTCGGTGCCGACGTAGCGCTCGATCGCGACCGCACCTTCGACGTTCAGCGCGTGCGTCGAGTCATAGGTGCCGTCGCCACCCTTTTCGTCGCCGACCGTCGCGGTGACCGCGTAGAGGCCGTCGGGCACCGCGAGCTCCCAGGCGCCGGGCGCCTTGACGCCGTTGGTGCCGTCGACGTCGTTGTACTGCATGTGCACGAGCGTGCGCTGGCGCAGCGGTAGGTCACCGGTGCGGACCCGGCCGTTGCCGACGAGGCTCCGAGGGGTGCTCGTGCCCGGTACGACCCAGCCGTAGGACAGGTCGGTGCCCTGGAAGGCGCCGGTGCGGCTGGCGTAGGCCTCGCCGAAGTCGCGCACGTCGCCGACCGGCGGCTCGGTGGCCGCGTCGGAGAAGTTGACCGACACCGCGAGCCGGGTGCTGGCCTTCGGGGTGGCGCTCGCCTCGGGCGAGGCGGGCGAGGCGTTGCCGGCGCGGTCGACGGCGACGACGACGTAGCGGTAGGCGGTGCCGTTGACCGCGGTGCTGTCCAGGTAGGTCAGGCCGGTGAGCAGCGGCGGCCCGCTGACCGGGGTGCCGGTCGTCGCGACCGGGCTCGTCGTGCCCCGGTAGACGCGGTAGCCAGCGGTGTCGGCCGAGCTGCTGGCCGGCCAGGACAGCGAGACCTGGGAGTCACCTGCGGTGGCGGTCAGGCTCGCCGGGGCGGCGGGTACCTCGGTGTCGGGCGTGGCCCGCTCGACGCGGAGCCAGTCGATCTTGGTGTTCTTGCCACCGATCGCGTCGATCGTCAGCAGCCCGTCCGAGACGACGACGTCGGCGCTGCCGGTCGCGTACTCCTTCGCCGTCGTGGCCTGGAAGGCGTTGACGAGCGTCACGCCTTCGGCGCGCAGCGTGTGCGTCGAGTCGAAGCAGGGCGCTGCGCAGCCGGTCTTGGCGCCACCGGGCTGGTCGCCGGCGGACAGACTGACGGCGTAGGTGCCGTTCGGGACCTTCACCTCCAAGGCGCCCGGGGTGTCGGTGCCCGCGGTGGTGTTGCGGTCCGCGATGTCGGCGTACTGCATGTGGATGAAGGTGTCGAGCTCCTGCGCGATCCCCGACCGGTTGCGGTCGCGCGTGTTCTTGGACAGGTCCAGCGGCACCGGGGTACCGGCCAGGCTGTCCTGCCGCACCCACCCGTAGCCGCGCTCGGCCGTGTAGGCCTGGCCCGTCTCCTGGGTGAGCTGCGCGGGCACCGGTGCGCTCTCGGGCTGAAAGTTCAGCGCGAGCGAGAACGGCGTCGGCGCGCTCGGCGTCGCCGCCACGCTCGGGGACGCGGCGCTCGCGTTGCCGGCTGCATCGACGGCCACGGCGACGTAGTGGTACGTGGTGCCGTTGGCGACGGTGCTGTCGGTGTAGGCCGGGGTGCTGAGCAGCTCGGCGCCCGACAGCGGCGCGCCGGTGGTGGCGACGTCCGGCGTGGCGCCGCGGTACACGCGGTAGCCGGCGAGGTCGTCGGCCTCGACCGGCGCCCAGGTCAGCTCGACCTTGCCGTCGGTGGCCACCGCGGTGGGCCGCTCCGGGGCCGCGGGCGGCGTCGTGTCGGCGCCGGTGCGGGTGTAGCCGAAGCGGATCAGCGCACCGCCACCACGCTCGTAGTACTCCACCACGATCGTGTGCTCACCGGCGGACAGCGCCCGGTCGGCGGTGAAGGTCGTCGGGCCCTGGTCCCTGAACTCGTCGATCACGAGCTCGCCGTCGACCCGCACCCGCACGCCGTCGTCCGCGGTGGCGGTGAAGGAGTAGGTGCCGGCGGCCAGCGTCTGGCTGGTGGTCCAGCGGACCGAGAACGCGTCTTCGCCGAGGCCCGGCACGTCCTGCGGGCTGCCGTCGCCGTAGTCGTTATCGATCGGTCCCTCGCAGCGCACCGCGGTCGGCGTACCGGTCAGGGTCGTGCCGTCGAAGTATTCGGCGCGGTAGGTGCCGGGCTCGCAGGTGGCCGCGGTCGGCACCTTGGTCTCGCGGAAGCGCACCAGGGCGCCGCCGCCGGCCTCGTAGTACTCGACGACCGTGGTGTGCTCGCCGGCGTCCAGCGTGCGCTGGGCGCTGTAGCGGGTCGGGCCCTGGTCCCTGAACTCGTCGATCACCGCGGTGCCGTCGACGAGCACGCGCACGCCGTCGTCAGCCGTGGCGACCTACTCGTAGGTGCCGGCGGCCCGCGGGCCGGTCTGGGTCCAGCGCACCGAGAAGTCGTCCTTGCCGAGCGGGACGCCGGCCGGTCCGCCGTCGCCGTAGTCGTTGTTGATAGCGTCCTCGCAGCGCACCGCGACGGGCGTTCCGTCGAGCCGCTGGCCCCGGAAGTACTCGGCCCGGTACTGGGTCGCCGAGCAGGTGACCTCGTCGCGCAGGCGGGTGATGCCGAAACGGGCGAGGGCTCCGCCGCCGGCCTCGTAGTACTCCACGACGATCGTGTGGTCACCGGCCGACAGCGGCAGGCGCTTGTCGTAGGTGGTCGGGCCCTGGTTGACAAAGGCGTCGATCACGGTAGCGCCGTCGACCTTGACGCGGATGCCGTCGTCGGCGGTCGCCTTGAGGTCGTAGGTGCCGGCGGTCAGCGTGCGCACGGAGGTCCAGCGGATCGAGAAGCTGTCCTTGCCGACGCTGTCGACACCGGCCGGGCCGTTGTCGCCGAAGTCGTAGTCGATGGCGTCCTCGCAGCGGCTGGCGGCCCGCTCGCCGCTGAGCTTCTCGCCGTCGTAGTACTCGGCCGCCCACTGGCCGGCGGTGCACGTCGCCGGGGTGGGGTCGGGCGAGGACGTGAGCGTGTAGCTGGCCCGCGCAATCGCGCCGCCGCCGCTCTCGTAGTACTCCACGACGATGTCGTGCGCGCCGGCGGTGAGGACCTTGTCGGCCGTGAAGGTGGTCGGGCCCTGGGCGCGCCACTCGTCGATGACGGCCTCGCCGTCGACCTTCACCCGGACGCCGTCGTCGGCCGTGGCCGAGAAGCTGTAGGTGCCGGCGGCAAGCTGGCGGCGCTGGGTCCAGCGCACGGAGAACGCGTCGGGGTCCAGGCCGTCGACGCCTACGGGACCGCCCAAGCCGTAGTCGTTGTTGATGGCCGACTCGCAGCGGGTGGCGACCGGGTCACCGGAGAGCGTCGTGCCGGTGAAGTACTCGGCGCGGTACTGCGTCTCGGTGCAGGTGACGGCCGTGGTCGGCGCGGTCGCGGTCGCGGGGGTGGACGCCGGCGAGGCGTTGCCCGCCTCGTCGACGGCGACGATCACGTGGGCGTAGCTGCTGCCGGCGGCGACGGTGCTGTCGGTGAAGGCCGGGCTCGTGAGCAGGTCGGCGCCGGACGGCGGCGTGCCGGTCGTGGCGACGGGCGCCTCGTTGCCCCGGTACACGCGGTAGCCGGCGACGTCGGTCTCCGGGTTCGCGGTCCAGGTCAGCTCGACCTTCCCGGCCGACGGGGCGGCGGCGACGTTCTTCGGCGCCGCGGGCGCCTCGGTGTCGGCCGCTGCCGGCACCTCGGCCGTGGCGGTCGTCGAGGCGAGCGAAGTGTTGCCGGTCGTGTCCTTGGCCGTGACGGCGTAGGTATAGGTGGTGCCTGGCTCGACCGTGGAGTCGACGAAGGCTGGGTCGGTGAGCGGCGCGCTGTTGAGCGGCGTGCCACTGGTGTCGACCGTCGCGGTGGTGCTGCGGTAGACGTCGTAACCAGCGAGGTCCGCCTCGTCGTTCGCGGTCCAGCCGAGCGTCACGCCGTTGTCACCGACCTGCGCCGTGACGTCCTTGGGCGCCGCGGGGGCCTGGGTGTCGGCGGCTGCCGGCACCTTCGCCGTGGCGCTCGCCGAGGCCAGCGAGGTGTTGCCGGTCGTGTCCTTGGCCGTGACGGCGTAGGTGTAGGTGGTGCCCGGCTCGACCGTGGAGTCGACGAAGGTCGCGTTCGTGAGCAGTGCGCTGTTGAGCGGGGTGCCGCTGGTGTCGACCGTCGCGGTGGTGCTGCGGTAGACGTTGTAGCCCGCCAGGTCGGCCTCCGCGTTCGCGGTCCAGCCGAGCGTCACCCCGTCGTCACCGACTGTGCCGTGACGTCCTTGGGCGCCGCGGGCGCGGTCTCGTCGGCCACCTGGACCGCGCGCACCTCGAGATAGTCGAGCTTGGTGTTGTTGCCGCCGACGGAGTCGATGGTGAGCGTGCCGTCACTGACCTGCACCGTGGCGCCGGCCTGCTCGTACTCACGGGCGGCGCTGGCCTGGAAGCCGGTGACGACCGGCTTGCCCTCGGCGCGGATGGTGTGCTTGCTGTCGTAGCCCTTGGCACCGGACTGGTCGCCGACGGTGGCGAGCACCGAGTAGGTGCCGTTCGGGACGTCCAGCTCGTAGGCGCCCTGGGTCAGGTTGCCGTTGTCGGGGTTGGCGGTGCCGTTGTCGATGTCGCCGTACTGCATGTGCACGAACGAGTCGAGCCGCGGGTCGATGCCGGCGCGACCGCGGGTGCGGACGTTCTTGGTCAGGTCGAGCGGGGTGCTGTCGGCGGCGACCCAGCCACGACCGGTCGCGGCGTCAAAGGCCGCGCCGACGTCGGCGGTGTAGCCGCTCGGGACGGGCGTGCCCGCCTTCTGGAAGTTGACCTTGGCGACGACCTCACCGGCCGGGGCGGGGACGCTCAGCGTCGTCGGCGCGGTAGCCGCGCTCGCGTTGCCGGCCTGGTCGACGGCCCGCACGACGTAGGAGTAGCCGTTGCCGACGAGCACGTCGTCGTCGGTGAGGGCGGGGTCGGTCAGCGGCGTCTCGCCGCTGAACGGCGTGCCGGTGGTGGCGACGGGCGTGCTGGCCGACCGGAACACCTGGTAGCCGGCGACGTCGGTGTCGGCGACCGGCTCCCAGCCGAGCGTCACGGCGTCCGAGGTGGCCTTCGAGGTGACGTTCGCGGGCACGGCCGGGGGGGTGCTGTCCGGCTGGTCGACAGAGAAGCCGCGGAAGCGGTAGGTCAGGCCGGTCGTCGTGGGGTTGTTGCGGTTGCTGGTCTGGATTCCGGCGATCGCCTGGATGCCCGCGGTGGCGGCGGAGGGGGCGAGGGCCGAGCCGTCGAAGAAGCGGGCCGGCAGCTGGTCGAGCGTGCCGAGCGCGATGGGTGCGGCGGTGCCGACGGCGTAGCTGGTCGTCGCGGTGCCGGCGGTTGCGTCGAGCGCGAGGGTCAGGGTGACGTCGCTGGTCCGGCGGCGAAGTTCGCACCGTTGAGCTCGTCGGTCGGCGCTGCCACGCCGGCCCGTTCGCGCAGCGCCTGGACCTTGATCTGGCCGCCGCCGGCGGAGACGACACCGAGCTTGACGTAGTCATCCTCGGTCGGGCCGAACCACAGGCCCGCCTGCTCGGCCTTGCCGGTGCCGGCGGGCGGCGCCACGAGCGTCGTGGTGACGACCGTGCGGCCGGCGCCGGAGGCCAGTCCGACACCGAGGGCGTTGTCGAGGTTGTTCACGTTGGTGCTCGTGGTCGGCGTCTTGTAGGCGATGCCGGCCGTCGAGGTGACCGCCAAGGTGCCTGCGGCGGCGTCGACCGCCACCCGCTCGGGCTTGAACGAGCCGCCCGTCGAGGGCTGCAGCAGCGTGAAGCCCGTGCCGGCGCCCCCTGCCCCGGCCCCGGACCCGAGCCCGCCCTGGGGCGAGGACCAGTCGATGGCCTTGGGCAGCGCGACGGCGAGCTGGTCGCACGCGAGCGGGCTGTACGGCGCGCAACCCTCGGCGGCGTTCGCAACGCCGGTCCCGAATGCGGCCGACAGCGCGGACGCGGCCGCGATCAGTGCGGCGACGAGCGTGACGACCAGGGCGCGAAAGCCCCAGCCCTGGTTTCGTGCTTCAAGCGGACGAGCAGACATTCGACAGGGCCCCTGTGTTCAGACGACGACAGCGCGCGCACGGCGCTGTCCCGAGGGTGCTGTCTGGGGCAGGTCTCGCACATGAGCCATATCGGCCGCTAAGGGACCACGTTGGTGCTGGCCAGACTCCAACTGAGGCGTTGGGTGGTGTTGGGTCGGCGTTGGTCTGTCGGGGCGTCGGACGGGGCAGCTGCCGAGCGCGGCAGCCGCCGCCGACAGCCCGACGCGCGTGATCGTCAGAAGGATCCGTCGCTTCCGAGGCCCCGCACGTCACCGATCCTTCTGACGATCACCGGGGGCCGGCGCAGAACGGCTGGCGCGGACGGGCTGGCGCGCAAGGGCTGGCGCAGAACGGCCGGGGCGCAAGGGCCGGCGCGCGAGGGCCGATGGGGAAGGGTCGGTGCAGATGGCCTGCGCACGGTGCGGCGCCGCGTGCGGCGGGTGCTGCCGGCCCGCCGCGATAAGGGCCGTCATGGGCGCGGAGGACGGAAACAGCCGAGCCTGCGCGGTGCGCCGGTCAGGCGGGGGCGAGCCCTGACTGCAGGGTGCGCACCAGCTCGGCACGCGAGACGACCTCGAACTTGCGCATCAGCTCGGCTACGTGCCAGCGGACGGTCGGCGCGCTGATGCCGAAGTCGGAGCGATCTGCTGGGTCGAGGCGCGGGCCACGACGGCCTGCATGACCTGCTGCTGGCGTGAGGTGATCACGACGTCGTCGCGATCGGGGCGCCGCACGAGGTCGGCGCGCGGGGCGCTCAGCTCGCCGAGCAGCAGGCGCACGTGCCGCCTCGAGACCGCTGCCTCACCGGCCCGGACGGCGTCGAGCGTGCGGGCGAGCACCTCGGGCGCGAGGTCGAGGGTCAGCCAGCCGTCGGCGCCGGAGGCAAAAACGCGCCTCGCCGTCAGGTTGTCACCCATCTCGACGTCGGACGACAGGCAGACGACGCGCGGCCGGGCCGGCAGCGCGGTCAGCGAGGCGACCAGCTCGGCGGTGCCCTCCGGGAACGGGACGAGCACGAGGCAGATGTCGGGACGGTGCACGCGCACCAGCTCGCGGGCCTCGGCGGCGGCGGCGGCGACGCCGACCACGGTCCAGCCACCGTCGGTCAGGCGCTGCGTGATGCCTGCCGACAGCAGCTGGTACGGACAGGCGAGCACGACCGAGCCGCCGGTAGGTGCGGTCGGCACGGACACGTCTGCTCCACCCCCGCCTCGACGCCGAAACACACGTCCGGTCACTCACCGTGACAGGACCGGGACGGCCTGCCTTTGCGATGACGGTCACTACAACACAGGTGTGGCGTTTCGGAGTGATACTTCCAAAACTTCGACCGATTGCTCGTCAGCGTTCGGTCGTGGAGTAACGGCAGTCGGCCGGACGGCAGCGGTTCTACGTGGTGTCCTGCTCCTGGGCGGTCGTCTTCTGGATCTGCATGAGGAACTCGACGTTGGTCCGGGTCGACTTCATCTTCTCGAGCAGCAGCTCGAGGCTCGCCGTGGTGTCGAGCGCGTGCAGCACCCGGCGCAGCTGCAGCACGATGCGCAGCTCCTCGGGAGCCAGCAGGATCTCCTCCTTGCGAGTTCCCGAGGCGTCGACGTCGATCGCCGGGAAGATGCGCTTGTCCGCCAGCCGTCGGTCGAGCTTGAGCTCGGCGTTGCCGGTGCCCTTGAACTCCTCGAAGATCACGGTGTCCATCGCTGAACCCGTCTCCACCAGCGCGGTGGCGAAGATGGTCAGCGAGCCGCCGTTCTCGATGTTGCGCGCCGCGCCGAGGAAGCGCTTGGGCGGGTACAGGGCAGCCGAGTCGACACCGCCGGTGAGGATGCGACCGGACGCCGGCGCACCGAGGTTATAGGCGCGGCCGAGACGGGTGATCGAGTCGAGCAGCACCACGACGTCGTGCCCCAGCTCGACCAGGCGCTTGGCGCGCTCGATCGACAGCTCCGCCACGGTGATGTGGTCCTGCGGCGGCCGGTCGAAGGTCGAGGCGATGACCTCACCCTTCACCGAGCGCTGCATGTCGGTGACCTCTTCGGGTCGCTCGTCGACCAGCACCACCATGAGGTGGCACTCGGGATTGTTGGTGGTGATCGCGTTCGCGATGGCCTGCATGACCATCGTCTTGCCGGCCTTGGGCGGGCTGACGATCAGAGCGCGCTGGCCCTTGCCGATCGGCACGATCAGGTCGATGACGCGGGTGGTCAAGATGCCCGGCTCGGTCTCCAGCCGCAGCCGCTCCTGCGGGTACAGCGGGGTGAGCTTGGTGAAGTCCGGCCGCTTCTTGGACTCCTCGACGTCCTGGCCGTTCACGGTGTCGAGCCGCACCAGAGCGTTGTACCGGTCCTTGCGATCACCCTCGCGCTGCTGACGGACCGCACCGGTGATCGCGTCGCCGCGGCGTAGGTCGTTCTTGCGCACCTGCTGCATCGAGACGTAGACGTCGTTGGGTCCGGTCAGGTAGCCGGAGGTACGGATGAAGCCGTAGTTGTCGAGGATGTCGAGGATCCCGCCCACCGGCAGCAGGACGTCGTCGTCGCCGATCACCGGGTCGGCGTCGCCCGCGAAGCGGTCGTTCCGGCCGCGGCCACGGCCACGGCCGCGCTCGCGGAAGCGGCCGCGCCGCCCGCCGCCCGACTCGTCGTCATCCGTTCCACCGCCGGCGTCCTGGCGGGCCGACGCGCGCTCGCGCTCCGGACCGCCCGTGTCCTGGCCGGCCCTGTCCTGGCCGGCCCTGTCCTGGCCGGCCCCGTCCTGGTCAGCCCTGTCCTGGCCAACCCGGTCCTGGCCAGCCCTGTCCTGGCCCCGGTTTGGGGCGGCCTGCCGGTTCTTGGCGCGGTCGCTCTGGCCGTTGCGGTCCGGGCCGTCGTCAGCGTTCTGCGCCTGTACGGCAGCGCGCTCCTGCCGACGGGCCTCGCGCTCCAGAAAGCGTTCACGGCCCCGGTCGACGCGCTCGGGCCGGTCGCCGTCGTCGCCGGTGTCGCGCGCCTGCGCCTCGTCGTCGTCGGCGCGGCCCGCCTCCTGCGGGACGTCCTCGTCCCGGGCGGTGTCCGCGGCCGGCGTGTCAGGCTGCGGCTCAAGGCGTCCGGCGGTCTCGTTCCCCTCCCCGCCGGTCGACCGACCGCCGGGCTGTCGCCCGCGGCGCGAGCGGCTGCGGGCCGACGTCTCGTCACCTGTCGTCCCGGCCCGATCCTGCCCCGCGTCGTCGGTCGGCGCTGCGTCGTCGCGCGCCTGGCCGGCGGCGTCGCTGTCCGCTGCTCCGTCGTCGCCTGCTCCGCCGCTGCCGGCAGCCTGCTTGGCCTGGATGGCCTCGATCAGCTGGCTCTTGCGCATCCGACCGATGCCGCTGATGCCGAGCTCGCTGGCCATGGCCTGCAGCTCGGGCAGCACGTTTGCGGCCAGACCGCCGCTCGTGGCCCGTCGCCGGGTGCGGGGCGCCGCCCCGCTGTCCGCTGCACTGCTGGTCGCCGTCGCGACGTCGTCCCGCAGGTCGGTGGTGTCGGTCAAAACAGGGTCCTCCTGGACGCCGCCCGGCCGCAGGTGCGGCGGGGGATGTGGGTTGCGCGACCCGGGCCGACAAGGATCTGGCCGACCTGCTCGGGTGCCCTGGTCGCACCGAAGATGGCACGAAGGGGCGATGTCTTGTGTCTGCACGACGACAGATCGACTGCCTGGCGCGAGCACGGGCCCTCGTGGGGCCAACAGGTACGGCCAGGGTAGCCACACCCGACGCGCCATACAACCACCGCGCCCCGGATGTCAGACCACGTGCGCTCCGCGGTGCGCGACCTCGACCGGCAGCACCCGCCAGCCCGGCCGCTCGCCGAGAGCCTGATCCCACGTCCTGCTGAGGGCCAGCACGCTCGGGCCAGCCCCGCTGACCACTGCGGGCACCCCCTCGTCGCGTAGCTGCTGGACCAGCGCGTCGGTGGCGGGCATGGCCGGCGCCCGGTAGGGCTGGTGCAGCAGGTCGGCGCTGGCCGGGACGAGCAGCTGCGGGTCGCAGGTGAGCGCGTGCACGAGCAGGGCAGCCCGCCCGGCGTTGAAGGCAGCATCGCCGTGCGGCACGGCGGCGGGCAGCAGCGCCCGCACGTGCCGGGTGGAGCACGTCTGCTGGGGCACGAGCACCACCGGGGCGAGGTCGCGGTGCGGCTCGAGCCGCACCGCCCGGGCGCCACCGGGCTCGGTCCAGGCGAGGGTCAGCCCGCCGAGTAGGCAGGCCGCGACGTTGTCGGGGTGCCCCTCCAGGTGGTCCGCGAGCCGCAGGCAGGCCGCGTCGTCCAACCGTTGCTCACCGTCCTGCACCAGTCCCCGGGCGGCGAGGACCGCGGCGACGATGGCGGCCGAGGACGAGCCGAGACCCCGGCTGTGCGGGATGCGGTTCGTGCACCGCACGGACAGTCCGGCCGGCTGGGCACCGAGCGCGTCGAAGGTCGCCCGGAGCGAGGCGATGAGCAGGTGCCGCTCGTCTCGGGGTACCGAGGCCTCGCCCTCGCCGGCGACCTCGATGTCGAGGCCGGCCGGGGTGACCTCGACGACCACGTCGTCGTAGAGCGCCAGGGCGAGCCCGGCGCAGTCGAAACCGGGGCCGAGGTTCGCGCTCGTGGCGGGCACCCGCACGTGCACCCGACCCGAGGGCCCGGTGCGCCGCGGACCGGCGAGCAGTGGGTGGCGGGCGGGTCCCGGTCGCACGTCGGGTCAGCCGAGCCCGAGGGCGGCGGCCGCGGCGCTCGCGCTGTTCGCGATCGTGACCGGCTTCGGGGCCCCGGAGATCGCCCACTCGGGGTCCTTGAGCCCGTTGCCGGTGACGGTGCAGACGACCCGCGCGCCCGGCTCGACCAGGCCCGCCGCCTGCGCCTGCAGCAGCCCCGCCACGCTCGCCGCCGAGGCCGGCTCGACGAACACGCCCTCGCGCTGGGCGAGCAGCCGGTACGCCGACAGGATCTGGCGGTCGGTGACTGACTCGATGGCGCCGCCGCTGTCGTCGCGAGCCGCGAGCGCCTGCGTCCACGAGGCCGGGTTGCCGATGCGGATGGCGGTCGCGATGGTGGTGGGCGAGGCGACGCGCTCGCCCCGCACGATCGGTGCTGCCCCGGCCGCCTGGAAGCCGAGCATGCGGGGGCGCCCGCTGGTCACGCGGTCGGCGGCGTACTCGACGTAGCCCTTCCAGTAGGCCGTGATGTTGCCGGCATTGCCGACGGGCAGGCAGTGCACGTCGGGAGCCTCGCCCAGCGTGTCGCAGATCTCGAACGCGGCGGTCTTCTGGCCCTCGATCCGGTCCGGGTTGACCGAGTTGACCAAGGTCGTCGGGTAGTCCGCCGAGAGCGCCTGGCACAGCTCGAGGCAGTCGTCGAAGTTGCCCTGGACCTGCAGCAGCCGCGCGCCGTGCACGAGCGCCTGGGCCAGCTTGCCCATCGCGATCTTGCCTTCGGGGACGAGGACGGCGCAGGTGAGCCCGCCCTTGGCGGCGTAGGCGGCGGCGCTCGCGCTGGTGTTGCCGGTACTCGCACAGATCACCGCCCGCGAACCGGCCTCCAGCGCCTTGCTGATGGCCATCGTCATGCCGCGGTCCTTGAACGACCCGGTGGGGTTCGCCCCTTCGACCTTGAGCCAAACCTGCGCGCCCGTGAGCTCGGACAGCACCGAGGCGTGGACGAGCGGGGTCGCGCCCTCGTGCAGCGTGACGACCGGCGTCGTGGGCGACACCGCGAGCCGGTCGCGGTAGTGCTCGATCAGCCCTGGCCACCCGGCGGTGCGCGTGGGTGCGGTCATCGCGGTTCCCCCTGGCACGTCATGTTCCCTCGACCCGCATCACCGAGGCGACGGCCCGCACGACGGCGAGGCCCCGCAGCCGCTCGACGACTGCGGACAGCGCGGCGTCGGTGGCGGTGTGCGTGACGACGACCAGGCTCGCGTCGTCGCCGTGGCCTTCCTGGCGCACGGTGCGGATCGAGACGTCGTGCTCGTTGAAGGCGCCGGCGACGCTCGCGAGCACACCGGCCTTGTCGGCGACGTCGAGGCTCAGGTGGTAGCGGGTCACGACCTCACCCATCGGCCGGATGCGCAGCTCGGCGTAGTCCGAGGAGCCCGCCCCGCGCGCGCCGGAGACGGTGTTGCGCCCGACCGCGACGAGGTCGCCGAGCACGGCGCTGGCTGTCGGCGAGCCACCGGCCCCCGGGCCGTAGAACATCAGCCGGCCGGCGCTCGCGGCCTCGACGAAGACAGCGTTGTAGGCCTCGCGGACCGCGCCGAGCGGGTGGGTGCGCGGGATCATCGCCGGGTGCACCCGCACGCTGACGCCGCCGCCCTCGCGCTCGGCGATCGCGAGCAGCTTCACGACGCAACCCATCGCCTTGGCGCTGGCGACGTCGGCGGCGCTCACCTCGGTGATGCCCTCGCGGTGCACGTCGGCGGCGACCACGCGGGTGTGGAACGCCAGGCCCGCGAGGATCGCCGCCTTGGCAGCGGCGTCGAAGCCCTCGACGTCGGCGGTGGGGTCGGCCTCGGCGTAGCCGAGCGAGGTGGCCTCCTCGAGCGCGTCGGCGAAGCCCGCGCCTGTTTCGTCCATGCGGGTGAGCACGAAGTTGGTCGTGCCGTTGACGATGCCGGTGACCCGGGAGATCTGGTCGCCGGCCAGCGACTCGCGCAGCGGTCGAAGGAGCGGGATGGCGCCGGCGACGCTTGCCTCGTAGTACAGGTCGGCCCCGGCATCCGCAGCCGCCGCGTGCAGGACGGCGCCGTCCTCGGCGAGCAGGGCCTTGTTCGCGGTGACGACGCTCTTGCCTGCGCGCAGGGCCGACAGGATCAGCCGGCGCGCGAGGTCGGTGCCGCCGATGACCTCGATGACGATGTCGACGTCGTCGCGGGCGACCAGGGCCTCGGCGTCGGTCGTGAACAGCGCGTCGTCGACGGGCAGGTCGCGCTGTCGACCGGGGCGGCGCACCGCGATGCCGACCAGCTCGAGCGGGGCGCCGATGCGAGCGGCCAGGTCGTCGCCCGAGCTGTGCAGCAGCCGGACGACCTCGGCCCCGACGGTGCCGCAGCCGAGCAGCGCGACCCGCAGCGGCGCCGTCACAGCAGCTCGACCGGATCGTGCTGGCTGGTGGTGCAGCAGGTGCAGGTGCGTCCGGACGCCGCCCGCCGCGCGGTGGCCAGGCGCCGGCCACGCCGCGCCGCGAGCGTCAGCAGCAGCACGACGACGACGGCGTAGACCACGGTGGCGACCGGGCCGAGCAGGGCAGCGACCAGCAGTCCGACGCAGAGCGCCACCCCGACCAGCGCCGCGGCCATCAGCATCGGCACGGTTCGGGACACCTGCTCCGACCGGGTGGGCGTGCTCACGAGGAGTCCAGGGCGAGCAGGTCGTCCTCGGTCTCGCGGCGCACCCAGACGGTGACCTGCCCGTTGCGCACGGCGAGCACCGGTGGGCGCGGCACGTGGTTGTAGTTGCTGGCCATCGAGCGGTGGTAGGCGCCGGAGGCGGCGACGGCGACCAGGTCGCCGGGCTGCAGGTCGGCGGGCAGCGGCACGTCGTGCGCCACGACGTCGCCGCTCTCGCAGTGCTTGCCGCACAGCGTGACGGCGATCGGCTCGGCGGCCGAGGCGCGGGAGGCGAGCACCGCGGTGTAGCGGGCGTCGTACAGCGCCGTGCGGATGTTGTCGCTCATGCCGCCGTCGATGCTGACGTAGGTGCGCAGCCCCGGCAGCACCTTGACCGTGCCGACCTCGTAGAGGGTCACCGCGCTCGGACCGACGATCGCCCGGCCGGGCTCGACGGCCAGGCGCGGCACCGGCAGGTCGTGCTCGGCGCAGGCTCGCTCCAGGATCTGGCGCAGGCCGGTGGCGTGCGCGGCGACGTCCATCGGGTCGTCGGCCGCGGTGTAGGCGATGCCCTGGCCGCCACCGAGATCGAGTTCGGGCAGCACCAGGCCGTGCTCGTCGCGGACCGCCGCGAGCAGCGCCACCATGCGGCGGGCGGCCAGGTCGAAGCCGTGGACGTCGAAGATGTGCGAGCCGATGTGGCAGTGCAGGCCGACGAGCTCGAGCGAGGCCTCGGCGAGCACCTGGCGCACGGCGCCCGCGGCGGCGCCGCTCGCCAGCGAGAAGCCGAACTTCTGGTCCTCCTGACCGGTCTGCACGAAGGAGTGGGTGTGCGCCTCGACCCCGGGTGTGACCCGTACGTACACCCGCTGCCGGATTCCGGCGCGTGCCGCGACGACGGCAAGCCGCTCGAGCTCGATCGCGCTGTCGAGCACGATGCGCCCGACACCGGCGGCGACGGCCCGCTCGAGCTCGGCGACGCTCTTGTTGTTGCCGTGGAACAGCAAGCGCTCGGGCGGGAAGCCGGCCCGCAGCGCGACGGCCAGCTCGCCGCCGGTGCACACGTCGAGCGAGAGGCCCTGCTCGGCGACCAGCCGGGCCATGGCGGTGCAGAGGAACGCCTTGCCGGCGTAGTACACGTCGCCGCCCGCAAAGGCCTCGCGCCAGGCGGCGCAGCGGGCGCGCAGGTCGTCCTCGTCGAGGACGAAAGCGGGAGTGCCGTGCCGACGGGCGATCTCACGCACGTCCAGGCCGCCGAGCGCCAACACCCCGTCGCCCGTGCGGGTCGCCGTGGCGGGCCAGACCTGCGGCGCGAGGCCGGTGGACGGTGCGAGGCCCAGACCCGCGCTCACATCCGCTCCGGCGCGCTGACGCCGAGCAGGCCCAAACCGTTCTCGAGCACGGTGCGGGTGGCCCGCCACAGCACCAGGCGCGGAAGGGTGGTCTCGGCAGCGGGCTCGTCACCCTTCGGCAGCACCGGGCACTCGTCCCAGAAGCGCTGGGCGGCCTTGGCCACCTTCTCCTCCAGGTAGCGGGCGACGCGGTGCGGTTCGCGCAGCTGCGCGGCGGTGGCCACGACCTCCGGGAACTCCGCGAGCGCCTTGAGCAGGTCACTCTCGTAGGGCGTGCTGAGCAGGCCGAGGTCGACGGCGTCGGCGGGTGGCTCGGCGATGCCCAGCTCGGCGGCGTGGCGCAGGATCGAGGCGGCTCGGGTCGCGGCGTACTGCACGTAGAACACCGGGTTCTCGCTCGACTGCCGGGTGATCTGCTCGATGTCCAGCGTCAGCGGGCTGTCGGACGGGTGGCGGCACAGCGCATAGCGGGCGGCGTCGACGCCGGCCATGTCGACGAACTCCTCGAGCGAGACGATCTCACCGGCGCGCTTGGAGAGCTTGACCTCGGCGCCGTCCCGCAGGATCTTCACCAGCTGCCCGATCGGTACCTCGATGTTCTCGTGCGGGTCGTCACCGGCGCAGGCGGCGATGGCCTTGAGCCGGCCGACGTAGCCGTGGTGGTCGGCGCCGAGCAGGTAGACGCACACGTCGAAGCCGCGCAGCCGCTTGTCGACGTAGTAGGCGGTGTCGGAGGCGAAATACGTCAGCTCGCCGCCCGACTTGACCAGCACCCGGTCCTTGTCGTCACCGAAGTCGGTGGTGCGCAGCCACACTGCGCCGTCGGACTCGAAGACGTGGCCTTGCTCGCGCAGCCGGACGAAGGCCCGCTCGACCGCCCCGGATGCGTGCAGCGCGCGCTCGGAGGTCCAGACGTCGAAGTGCGTGCGGAAGCGCTCGAGCACCCGCTGCTGCTCGGCCAGCTGGCGGGCGTAGCCCTGCTCGCGGAAGGCGACGAGGCGCTCGGTCTCGGGCAGGTCGAGGATGCCGTCGACCTCGGCCACGATCTCCTTGGCCAGGTCGGCGATGTACGCGCCGTGGTAGCCGTTCTCGGGCACGTCCCGGCCCAGCGCGCGGGCCACCAGCGAGGCCCCAAAGGCGTCCATCTGCACGCCGCGGTCGTTGATGTAGAACTCGCGGGCCACCGATGCGCCGGCCGCGGACAGCACCCGGGCCATGGCGTCGCCCACCGCCGCCCAGCGGGTGTGGCCGAGGTGCAGCGGACCGGTCGGGTTCGCGGAGATGAACTCGACGTCGATGCTGCGCCCGGCGAGCACGCTCCCCCGGCCGTAGTCGGCACCTGCTGCCAGCACGGTCGCCGCGACCCGGCCGAGCGAGCCCTGGGCGAGGGTGAGGTTGAGAAAGCCGGGGCCGGCCACCTCGACCTCGTCCAGGCCGGCGAGGCTCCGCAGCCGAGTCGCGATCGTCTCGGCCACCTCGCGCGGCGGCCGGCCGGCCTGGCGCGCCAGCTGCAGGGCGAGCGAGGTGGCGTAGTCACCGTGGCCCTTGGCGCGGGGCCGCTCGACCGCGACGGTGTCGGGGACGGCGACCGCCAGCTCGCCGGCGGCGACGGCCTCCTGCACGGCGTCGCGCACGGCAGCGCTGAGCTCGACGGGTGTCACCGGATCAGGCTATCGCCCGGGCTGGGGCAGCAGACCGGCTCAGCCCGGCGGCAGCCCGGCCAGCCGGCGCACCACGTCGATGAGCTCGTCGGGGTCGAACGGCTTGGTGAGGTAGGCGTCGACGCCGATGCGGTTGCCCCGCTCGAGATCGGCCTCCTGCGCGCGTGCCGACAGCAGCACCACCTTGATGCCCGCGGTGTCCGGGTCGGCGCGCAGCCGGCTGGCGGCCTCCCAGCCGTCCATACGCGGCATCATGACGTCGAGCGTGACGACGTCGGGCCGCACGTCGCGCACCCGCTCGAGGCAGTCCTGGCCATCGACCGCGGTGGCGACCTCGAAGCCCTCCAGCTCGAGGTTCACCGTGATGAGCTGGCGGATGACGTCGTCGTCGTCGACGACCAGCACGCGTCCGAGCTGGCTCGGCGACCCCGGGGACATGCCGCAGGACGCTACACAGCCGCGGCGATCACCGTCAGGGCCTTTCGGGTGGCCGTGCCGCTGCTAGCGTGGCGCGTCCCGGGCCCCCGTAGCTCAGGGGATAGAGCACCGCCCTCCGGAGGCGGTGGCGCAGGTTCGAATCCTGCCGGGGGCACTCGCTGCCCGCCAGGTCATCGCGTTATATCGCCCACGCACCGTCACTGTCATGACGGTGACCTCAGCGACACTCGACTACCGGGGGCCAGACCAGGGGGGGCCGAGCGCTGCCCTCGGCCACGCTGGGCACCGCAGCGTCCCGGGCGGTTGGCCGCCACGGTGGGCAGTTGTTCCGCGGGCGATCCTGCGGACGGGTCTACACCCGGCCCGGTGACACGGCGACCGCGAAACGCCGGACGTCCGCCGCGGTGGCGGCGTAGACGCCGGACAGCGCCGTGCGAAAGATGAGGTCGGCGCCGTGCACGAGTCCCAGCTGCACCCGGCCGACCGCGCTGACTCCGGCGCGGCCCAGCCGGCGAAAGAGGTCGACGCCCTCGTCGCGCATCGGGTCGAGCTCGTTCAGCACGACCACGTGCGGTGGCAGTCCGGCCAGGTCGGCCTCGCTGGCGAACCACGGCCAGCACAGCGGGTCCTCGGCGTGCTCTCCGTGGGGGTCGTACGCCGAGGCCAGCAGGTCGAGCGCCGCGACGCTGAGGAAGTAGCCGTCGTTCTCGACGAGCGAGGGCAGCCGGGCCAGCTTCTGCGCGCGCCGCCAGCCGTAACCGCCGCTGACGAACGGCACGCAGGCGTAGACCCCGTCGATCAGAGGCAGGGTGCCTTCCTGCTTGGCCCGAAGAGCCGTCGCCACGCACAGGTTTGCTCCACCTGACTCGCCCTGCAGGACGACGGAGCTGACGCCGAGCTGCTCGCGCCGGCCACCGACCCACTCCAGCGCCGCGCGGCAGTCGTCCAGACCGGCGGGGAAGGGTGCCCTGCCGGCGCGGCTCCAGGCGTTGCGGAAGCCGACGAGCACGACGACCAGCCCGGTCGCCGCCAGGTCGCGGCACCACTGCTGGTACATCGGACCGAAGGCCGAGTAGACCGCCATGCCACCGCCGTGCAGATAGACCACGCACGGCAGCGGCCCCAGGACGCCGGCCGGACGAAAAACGCGCAGCGGCACCTCGTGGCCGTCGCGCGAGGTGGCCACCTCGTCGACGTGGCGGACGTTGGGTGCCGCCCGGTCCGGGGCGGGCAGGGTGGCGTACAGGGCGTCGAAGCCGTCCTCGATCGCGGCCAGGACCACCTCGACCTGCCCCGGGTCGCTGTGACGGTCGACCGCCGGGTCGGGGGCGCGCGCGTCCGCGCCGATCTCACGCAGCGCCTGCAGCAGCCGCGGGTCAAGCCGAGGGTCGGCACCTGGGCCGGACGCCGCCGGACCATCGGGCGCACCGGACTCGGGCCCGCTCATCCGGTCTCCTCACCTGCTGGTGTCGACGGCGACTGCATCGGAAACGATACCGGACCAGCACCGAGGCCAGCGGCCCTTCACCGGGGACCATGGTCAGCCGACTCGTTCCGGCGTCCTGGTAACGTCTCCAGTCACCGTTCATCCGGACCGCGGTGGGTGCCGCCAGGTAAACCTGGCGGCACCCACTGCCCCCGTCCGAGGACCACAGGGAGCTCTCGTGAAGAAGGTGCGCGTCGGGGTCATCGGCGCCGGGTCCTGGGCGGTCGCCGCCCATCTGCCCGCACTCATGGCACGCGAGGACGTGGAGCTGGTCGCGGTCTGCCGGCAGGGCGCCGACATGCTCGAACGCATCCGCGCGCAGTTCGGCTTCGAGCTGGCCTCGCAGGACTGGCAGGACGTCGTCGCCCAGGAGCTCGATGCGATCGTCGTCGCTTCGCCGTCCGCGCTGCACCACGAGCATGCCAAGGCCGCGCTCGAGTCGGGCGCGCACGTGCTGTGCGAGAAGCCGATGACGATCGACCCGCGCGCCGCCTGGGACCTCGTCGAGACCGCGGCGCGCGTCGAACGGCAGCTGCTCGTCAGCTTCGGCTGGAACTACATGCCGATCGTGAGCGGCGCCGTCGAGCTCGTCTCGCGGGTGGGCATCGGCCGGCTCGAGCACATGACGATCCACATGTCCTCGGCGACGCGCGAGCTGCTCAGCAACACCGGCGCCTACCCAGACGCCTCCCCCGAAACCGTGCCCGACCCCGCGACCTGGACGACCCCTCAGCTGTCCGGCGGCGGTTACGCGCAGGCCCAGCTCAGCCACGCCATGGGCCTCGCGCTGGCGCTCCTGCCCGAGCGGGTCGCCTCGGTGTTCGCGGTCACGAGCGCACCGCTGGACGCCCCGGTCGAGCTGCACGACGCCGCGGCGCTGACCTTCGACGGCGGCGGCATCGGCGTGCTGTCGGGCGGCTCGAACCATGTGGGAGCCTGGGGCAACAAGCACGAGCTCGAGGTCCGCGCGATCGGGGCCGAAGGGCAGCTCATCGTCGACGTGCACCGCGAGCTGGCCTGGGTGTTCCGCCCCGACGGCACCGACGAGCGGCTCGACCTCGGGTCCGGCGCCGGCGACTACGTCGCCTCGGGTCCGGCCGACGCCCTCGTCGAGGTGGCGCAGGGCGACCTGTCGGCCAACCGGGCGCCCGGCGAGCTGGGCGCCCGCACCGTCGAGACCCTGGACCTGCTCTACCGCAGCGCCGGCAGCGGCGCGGTCGCCCGCCGCTGAGTGCTCGCGCCACCCGTCAATCAAGGAGTGACATGACGCCGGCCGTGCCGATCGACCTGTCGGGCAAGCGCATCCTCGTGACCGGGGCGGCACGGGGCATCGGCCGGGCCGTCGCCGAGCTGGCGGTCACGGCCGGCGCGCGGGTCCTCGCGACCGATGTGCGGGCCGAAGACCTCGCACAGCTGCCGGACGTCACGGCGGTGCCCTACGACCTCACCGACGTCGCAGGCCTGCCCGGGCTGGTCGACCGCGCGGTCGACGCGCTCGGCGGCCTGGACGCGCTGGTGCACGTCGCCGGCGTCATCCTGCGCCGCGAGTCGATCGAGGACGTGACCGAGGCGGACTGGGACCTGCAGGCCGACGTCAACCTCAAGGCCACCTTCTTCCTCGACCGCGCGGTAGCGACCGTGCTGGGCCGGTCGGGCGGCGGCGCGATCGTCAACTTCTCCTCGCAGGGCTGGTGGACCGGCGGCTTCGGCGGTTCGGTCGCCTACTCGGCGACCAAGGGCGGCGTCGTCTCGCTCTCGCGCGGGCTGGCCCGCACGCTGGCAGAGCGCGGGGTGCGCGTCAACGTCGTCGCGCCGGGCCTGGTCGACACCGCGATGATGCGCGACGGACTCGACGACCAGGCGCGGGCCGCCCTGATCGCGCAGGTGCCGGCGGGGCGGCTGGCTGAGCCGGTCGAGCTCGCGCACGCCGCGCTGTTCCTTGTCTCCGACGCCGCGTCCTACCTCACCGGCGCGACGCTCAACGTCAGCGGCGGCCAGCTGATGTACTAGCCGTTCGGGTCGCCGCCGCAGGCGGATGACCCGATCTCCGCCGGACGTGACAGCCCCACCCGGTCGTAGTACTCCTGCGGCACGGCGGCCGGGTCCTTGAACACCGTCCACGAGCACTTCTGCGGCGCCTGCCCGGCCGGGACCGGGCGCGGCGGGTCGACCGCGCGCACCGGGTAGCCGAAGGCCCGCATCGGCATGATCTCGGTGAGCACGACGCAGTGCGCGCAGTAGGTGCACACACCGGGCTCGAAGTGGTTCCACGCCGCCGGCTCCTGCGTCAGCGGCCACTCGTAGGGAGCTGCGTCGCGGGGCGGGGTGCCCTCGACGGCGTCACCGCGCACCTGACGGCCTCCCGAACCGCACGGGTCGAAGGACAGCACGACGCGATCAGCGGTCTCGACGCACTCGACGTCGCCGCGCCGGCCCGGTCCGCACAGGTGGCCGCGCATCGCCTCGAAGGCGACCAGCAGGTTGAGCCGCATCGCCTCCTGCCAGTCATGCTTGTCGACATCGAACTCGGAGTACCGCGCGTCGAACCACGGGCGCAGGATCGACTCGTACATCGCACCGATCGCCGGCTCGCCGTGCCGGACGACGACCTCGTTCATGAGACCGCCGATCTGGTCGACGTCGCGGTCGTGGCACTGCCGCCACTGCTCGACCAGCTCGTCGACGAGACCGGCCGCCGCACCGGTCCGGGCGGCGCGCAGGATGTCGGCCGCCACGTCGTGCACCCGCTGCCACTGCTGCTCATGGTCCCACGCACGGCCGTCCGGGTGCTGCAGCAGGACGACGATCTCTGCCTCGCGTGCCGCGAGAGCGTCCGGACTCATCCCCCAGTCGACGAGCAGCGCCCGCAGGTCGCCGCTCCACTGCCGGTAGAGCCGGTAGCAGACGCCCGCCTCGACGAGGAAGTAGTCGGTGAGCTCGGCGACGCGGTCCACGTCACCCTCGTCGACGGCCGCCTGCAGCAGGTGGGCGGTCGCGACGCCCTGCTCTGCCCAACCGCCGCTGCGGATCGCCCGTCCGAGCACGGGGTTCCACTCGAACAGCCCAGCGGTCGTACTGCCCCCCGGCATCAGTAGCGACAGAGCTTCTCGAGGCCGGTCGCGATGCGGTCGACCGTCGGCAGGTACGCCTCCTCCATGGCGGCGGCGTACGGCACCGGCGTCTCGTCCCCGGACAGCAGCAGCGGCGGCGCGTCGAGCAGCTCGAAGTGCTGGGTGACGACGCGGCAGACCAGGCTCGCACCCCAGCTGCCGCCGGGCGGGCCCTCCTGCACCACGGCGAGGCGGCTGGTCCGGGCCAGGCTCTCGACGATGGCCTCGTCGTCGAAGAGCACGAGGGTGCGGGGGTCGATCACCGTCGCCTCGAGCCACTGGTCGGCCAGCTGCTCGGCCGCCTCGACGGCCCGGTGCCGCATCTGCTGCGTGGCCACGACCGTGACGTCCGCCCCGGTGCGCACGACGGCGGCTTGCCGATCGGGACGATCGCCGACTCGTCGTTCGACACGCTGCCCTTGCGCGCGAACAGATTCTTGTGCTGCAGGACGATCACCGGGTTGTCCTCGCGTACCGCAGAGCGCACCAGCCCGTAGAGGTCTTCGACGGTGGCCGGCACGACGACCTTGAGCCCAGGCACGTTGAGGAACCAGTTCTCGGTCGACTGCGAGTGCTGCGCGCCGAAGCCGGCCCCGGCGCCGTTGCACATGAGGATCGTCAGCGGCACGGTCAGCTCGCCGTTGGACATGTAGCGGTACTTGGCGACCTGGTTCGCGATCTGGTCGAAAGCGACGCCGGCGAAGTCGGCGAACATCAGGTCGGCCACCGGGCGCAGCCCGGTGATGGCCGAGCCGAGGGCCGCTCCGACGATGGCCTGCTCGGAGATGGGCGTGTCGCGCACCCGCTCGCCGCCGAAGCGGTCGTAGAGCCCGACGGTGGTCTTGAAGGCGCCGCCGGCGGCGCCGACGTCCTCGCCGAAGAAGATGACCTTCGGGTCCTCCTCGAGCGCGTCGGACAGCGCGCGGGCGATGGTCTGGCGGTAGGTGATCGTGTCGGCCATGGGGGTCCTCGCGTCTCGTGCGGTCTCGGGTCAGGCGTAGACGTGCTGGAAGCGGTTCTCCGCCGGCGGCTCGGGCCACGACAGGGCACGTTCGCGGGCCCGCACCACCTGCTCGTGCACGTCTGCGCGCACCGCGTCGATGCGCTGCTGCGCACCGGGGTCGGCGGCGAGCATCGCCTGCTCGAGCAGCACGAGCGGGTCGCGCGCGAGCCAGCGGTCCAGCTCGCCCGCCGGCCGGTAGGTCCCGGGGTCGCTGCGCGAATGGCCCTGCTGGCGGTAGGTGTCGGCCTCGATCAGGGTGGGGCCCTCGCCGGCCCGGGCCCGCTCGACCGCGGTGCGCGCGACCGCACGGACCGCCGCGACGTCGTTGCCGTCGACGAAGATGCCCGGCATGCCGTAAGACGCCGCCCGGTCCGCCAGCCGGGCGATCGGGGTGGTGCTCGCCTGCGGGCTCTACTCCCCGTACTGGTTGTTCTCGATGACGAACAGCGCCGGCAGCTTCCAGGCGCCGGCCATGTTGAGGCTCTCGTGGAAGGCCCCGATGTTGGTGGCGCCGTCGCCGAAGAACGCGACGCTCACCCCACCGGTCTTGAGGTGCTGGGCCGACAGGGCCGCGCCGACGGTGATGGGCAGGTGCGCCCCGACGATGGCGTTCGAGCCGAGGGCGCCGTGCGCCACGTCGGTCAGGTGCATCGAGCCGCCGCGTCCGCCGCAGAGCCCGCCGTCCCGACCCAGGATCTCGGCGAACGCCCGGTCGAGCGGCGCTCCCATGGCGAGCACCGCTCCGTGGCCGCGGTAGGTGCAGGTCATCGTGTCGCCGGCGCGCAGCGCCGCGCAGACCCCCACCTCGACGGCCTCCTGGCCCTGGCACAGATGGGTGCTGCCGCGAACGAGATCCTTGGCGAACAGCCCCTGCACCTCGTCCTCGAACTCGCGGATGCGCAGCATGGCGGCGAGCAGCTCGGCGGCGTCCGGCGGGGCTGCGGTCCGGGTGTCGCGCGCTTCGGTGGTGGTCATGACGGTTCCGTCCTGTCGTCGACGTCGGGGGTACGTGGGGGACGCCGGCCGGCGGGCGGGCGGGCGCAGCTGCCGGTGGGCCGAAAGCCGGTGGGCAGCAGCTGCTGGCGCGGCGCCGCGCCGCGCAGCTGCTCGAGCAGCAGCTCGGCGCCGACCCGGCCGATCTCGTGCGGGTCGCGCGAGATGGTGGCGACGGCCGGTTCGAGGAAGTCCGAGAGCGCGACGTCGTCGCAGGTGAGCAGGCTGACGTCGGCCGGCACGGACAGCTCGAGCTCACGCAGCGCCCGCAGCACGCCGACGAGGATCTGGTTGCTGCCGGCGATGATCACCGTGGGCGCATCGCCTGCCTGCATCAGCTCGAGCGTCGCGGCCCGGCCGTGCTGCGGCGAGAAGGCGGCCGAGCGCACGACAGCCGACAGGCCCCGTGCCCGGCACCCGCTGCGCAGCGCCGCCGCGCGCTCGCGCGAGGGGCGTACCCGCGGGTTGCCGTTGACCAGGGCGATCCGCTGGTGCCCGAGGCTCGCGACGTGGGCGACCGCGGCCCGGATGCCGTTCGCGTGGTCGCTCAGCACGGCCGCCAGCGGTCGCCCTGCGGCCCGCCGGTCGATGAGCACCATCGGCACGCTGACCCGGTCGAGGGCGGCCAGCAGCGCGGGGTCGTCTTCGTCGGTCAGCGACAGCAGCACACCGTCGACGCGGCGCTGCTGCAGCAGCCGCAGATGCTCGACGTCCTGCGCCGGGTCGTTGACCGAGTTGGTCAGCAGGCTGGAGTAGCCCGCCTCGCGCAACGCCAGCTCGGCGCCGAGGACGATCTCGGCGAGCAGCGGGTTGCTGATGTCGCCGACCAGGTAGCCGACCGTCATCGTCGCGCCCGTGCGCAGGCTCTGCGCGAGCAGGTCGGGCTCGTAGCCGAGCGCCGAGACCGAGTCGAGGACCCGGTTGCGCATGACGGCGCTGACGTCCGGGTGACCGCTCAGCACGCGCGAGACCGAGGAGACGGCGACGCCGGCCCGGTCGGCGACCTGCTTCATGACCGGTCTGGCCTGCGGGCTGCGCGCCGGGCCGGGTCGGGGCGTTCGCGAGGTGCTCATCGCGCCATGCTCGCGCAGCCGCCTGGCCCTACGCCGGCAGGCGCCAGCGCTGCACATAGTCCCAGTCCAGCTCCCAGCCGAGGCCCGGACGGTCGGGCAGCTCGATCCAGCCGTCCGCGAGCGGCGGCCGGTTCGCGATCAGGTTCCACCAGAACGGGTCGCGGTCGGGGTGGAAGCACTCGGCATAAGTGCCGTGCGGCTGGCTCGCCAGCAGGTGCGTCGACACCTGAGGCTCCTCGTGGTGCCCCATCTCGACGTCGTAGGCGGTGGCGATGGCGGCCGTCCGCCGCCAGGCCGTCGGCCCGCCGGACCAGGAGGAGTCGAAGTTGCACACGTCGATGGCGCCGGTCTCCATCAGGTCGCGGCAGCCGCTCGGGCTCAGCTCGCTCTGGCCGGCGCAGACGGGGATGCTGCCGCGCAGCCGGACGTCGCGCAGCGACCGGCGATCGTTGTGCCAGCGCACCGGCTCCTCGAACCAGCGCACCCCGAGACCCTCCAGGCGCGCACACAGCTCGAGCGCCTGGGCGACGGTGTAGCCCTGGTTGGCGTCGATGGCGATGACGAAGTCGTCGCCGGCGGCCTCGCGCGCGCGGCGGACCCGGTCGGCGTCCACGGCGGGGCTCGCGCCGCCGACCTTGAACTTCACCCCCGCGAGGCCCAGCTCGCGGTAGGACTGCATCTCGTCGGCGACCGGGCCGAGCGGCTCGCCGTAGTAGCCGCCGATGGCGATCATCTGGATGCGGTTGCGGTAGCCGCCCCACAGCCGCCACAGCGGCTGGCCGAGAGCCTTGCCGACCGCATCCCAGACCGCCGTGTCGAGCGCCGCGAGCGCCACCAGCCCGATCCGCCGGTCACGCAGGATGTCGTAGGTGACGGGGTAGGCGAGCGCCCAGCACCGCTCGACCGCAAAGGCGTCCTCGCCGATCAGTCGCGGCGCGATCTCGTGCTCCACCACGTGCTGGATCTCCGCCAGGGTGGTGTCCTCGTCCCCTACGTAGGCCTCGCCGACGACGCCGTCGGCGGTGTGCAGCCGCACGATCAGCGTCGCCCGGTGCGTCATCTTGTAGAAGCTGCCGCGGAACTCGCGGGCCAGCGGCGCCCGCACCGCGATGGTCTCCAGGCGCGTGATGACCAAGCCGGTCGGCAGGGCGAGCGCCGTCGCACCAGCGGCCCCCTCGGGTGCGCTCACGGTTGTCATGGGACTCCTGGTAACGGTTCCGGTAACGATCCGGTTGCAACGTAGCCGGTGCGCCGGGGTTCGGCAAGTGAGGCGCGAGTGGTGGGCCTGGATGCTCTTGACAGAGCGATCGCCCCGGTGTTTCATCACCGGAACGCCGCTGGAAACCTTTCCAGCCGACGAAGGGTGACGCCTGTGATGACTGGTCGGGGCGGACGCGTGCTGCGCGCGTCCTCGTGTGGGATCGCGCTGCTCGGCGCCGCGCTGTTGACGAGCTGCGGCGGTAGCGGGTCCGACAGCACCGCGGCGCCGGCAGCGGCGAGCGCGCCGCCGAGCGCCGCGCCCAGCTCGCAGGCATCGGGAGGCTCCGGACAGGCCGCGGCGGACGGCACGGTCGAGTTCCGGCAGGCCGAGGCCGGCAGCGGCGAGGGCCTCAAGCTCGGCTTCATCGCCCTGGGCGACTCGCAGGTGCCGTTCTCCAAGCTGGTGACCGACTCGATGAAGGAGCAGGCCAAGCAGGCCGGCGCGGACCTGCTGGTCTGCGACTCCGCCCTCGACGGAGCCAAGGCCCTCGCCTGCGCCAAGAACTTCAAGACCCAGGGCGTCAAGGGCTACCTCAACTTCCAGGTCGACGCGAAGGTCTCCTCGGCCATCTGCAGCCAGGGCCCGCAGGTGCCCGTCATCGCCGTCGACATCGAGCAGCAGCCCTGCCAGAAGTCGTTCATGGGCGCGAGCAACGAGCGGGCCGGCTACCTGGCCGGCCAGGCCATGGGCGAGTACATGAAGTCGAAGTTCGACTGCGAGTACGACGCCTACGTCTCCATGGAGCAGCCGGCCGCGGGCGCGGTCAACGAGGCTCGCATGGGCGGCTACCGCAAGGGCTTCACGGAGGCCTGCGGCGACATCAAGAACGACAAGACCGTCGACGGCGGCGGTGCGCTCGACAGCGCCCGCACCAAGTTCGCCGACGTGCTGACCTTGCTGCCCGGCGCCAAGCGCATCGTCGTGGTGGCCATCAACGACGACTCGGTCCTCGGTGCGCTGGCCGCCGCCAAGACCGCGGGTCGCGCGGACAGCGTCTTCCTGTCGGGGCAGGGGGCCGACCCGTCGTCGTGGTGTGAGATCAAGAACAACCCGAACTGGGTGGCCGACACCGCCTACTTCCCCGAGAAGTACGGCCAGATCGGCATCCCCTACCTGATCGACATGGTCAAGGGCAAGCCGGTCCCGGACAAGCTGCTGGTGCCGCACCAGGTCCTCAACAGCGAGAACATCACGACGTTCTACCCGTCCGCCGGGACCAACTGCTCGTGAGCCCCGCCGGGCCGGTCCTCGACGTCCGGGGGGTGCGCAAGTCCTTCGGCGGGGTCGAGGTCCTGCACGGGGTCGACCTCACGCTGCACGCGGGGCAGGTGCTCGCCGTCCTGGGCGAGAACGGCGCGGGCAAGTCGACCCTGGTGAAGATCATCGCTGGGGACTACGCGCTCGACGACGGCACGCTCACCGTCACCGGTGAGCAGGTCGGGGTCCTCGACCCGGTCAAGGCGCGCCGGCTCGGCATCCGGATGATCTTCCAGGAGCTGAGCGACGCGGCGTCGCTCTCGGTCGCCGAGAACATCTGCCTGGGTCGCTGGGCCGCCCGCGGCGGCGTCGTGTCGTGGAAGCGGATGCGCGAGCAGGCCCGGGCGGTCCTGGACCAGCTCGACGCCTCGCTGGACGTCGACGCCCCGGTGGCCTCGCTGCGGGTCGGGGAGCGCCAGCTCGTCGAGATCGCCCGGGCGCTGTCGGACGACGCCCGCATCCTCGTGCTCGACGAGCCGACCGCCGCGCTGTCCTCGGCCGAGGTGACACGGCTGTTCGCGGCTGTCGAGCGGCTGCGCGCGAGCGGCGTGGCGATGATCTACATCACGCACCGGCTCGATGAGGTGGTGCAGATCGCGGACCGGGTGCAGGTGCTGCGCGACGGCGTCAGCGCGCTCGACCGACCGGTCGCCGAGGTCAGCCGGGCCGAGATGGTGTCGGCCATGATCGGCCGGTCGGCGCAGGCGGTGCACCGGCCGGACGCACCCGCGCTGACCGACGCGGTGTCGTTCGCCGCCCGCGGGCTCGCGTGCGGCGCGGCGTGCCGCGACGTCGACCTCGAGGTGCGGGCCGGCGAGGTCGTCGCGCTCTACGGCAAGGTCGGCTCGGGCACGGCCGAGGTGGCCGAGGCCGCCTTCGGGCTGCGCGCGGTCACCGGCGGTGCGATGGCGCTGCACGGCGAGCCGTACTCCCCCGCCGGACCGGCCGGTGCCGTCGCCCGGGGCGTCGGGTTCCTGCCCGCCGACCGGCAGCGCGAGGGCACCCTCGCCATCAGGCCGGTCGCCGAGAACCTCGCGGCGCCGTCCTGGCCGCGGATGGCCACGCTCGGGGTGCTCGGCCGCAGCGCCGAGCGCTCGGCCTTTCTGCGCTGGAAGGAAGCGCTGAACATCCGCTCCCGCGACGACCCCAAGCAGGCCATCGGCACGCTGTCGGGCGGCAATCAGCAGAAGGTGTTGCTCGCCCGCTGGTTCGAGCGCGGCTCACAGGTGCTCGTCCTGATCGAGCCCACCCGCGGCGTCGACGTCGGCGCGCGGGAGGACATCTACGACACGCTGCGGCGCAAGGCCCGCGAGGACCACCTAGCCGTGCTCGTCGCGACCTCGGACTACGAGGAGGTCGTGCAGCTGGCGGACCGGGCCGTCGTCATGGCCCGCGGCGAGGTGGTCGCGGCCCTCGAGGGTGCCGACGTCACGACCGAGTCCCTGACCTCGGCTGCAGGTGGCTGATTTGAGCGTGCAGAACAACGGCCCCGCCACGCCCCCGACCCCGACCACGCCATCGACGAAGGGCGGCACGATGACCACGACGGAAGGGACCACCGGCACCCCGGCCGCGGCCGGCGGCACCACGGTCCCCGAACCGGCGCCGCCCCGCCGACGCCGGTCGGTGCCCGAGCTGGCCGGCCTGCTCGTCGTGCTCGTGGTGCTGTTCGTCTTCTTCGCGATCAAGAGCCCGTTCTTTCTGGGCAGCGACAACATCCTCAACATCCTCACCGCGATCGCGGTGACGGGGATCATCGCCGTGCCGGCGACCATGCTGCTCGTGGCCGGTCAGGTCGACCTGTCCGTCGGGTCCGGGGCCGCCTTCTGCGGCGTCCTGCTGGCGACCCGGGTCGAGAGCCTGGGGCTCTGGGCCGCTGTCGTGGTGGCGCTGCTGGCCGGCCTGGTTATCGGCCTGGTCAACGGCTTCTTCGTCAACATCGTCAACGTCAACTCACTCATCACGACGCTCGGCACGCTTGCCGTCCTGCGGGGGCTCACCCAGCTGATGGCCAACGGCCAGACCGCGATCGTCAACGACTTCGCGACGCTCGGCACCGCCCGGCCCTTCCTCAACATCCCGCTGCCGGTCATCATCTTCGCGGTCATCGTGGTGGCCGGCGTGCTGCTGATGCGCTTCACCACCTTCGGACGTGGCCTGTATGCCATCGGCGCCAACCCCGTCGCGGCGCGGCTCGTGGGCATCCGCACCAAGCGGGTGCTGATGCTGACCTTCCTGCTGTCGGGCCTGTCGGTCGCCGTGGCCGGGCTGATCCTCACCTCGCAGCTGTCGGCGGCCTCGCCGGTCGCGGCCACCGGGCTCGAGCTGACCGTTGTCACCGCCGTCGTGCTCGGCGGCGCGAGTCTGGCCGGCGGGCGCGGCACCATCGCCGGCACCGTCCTCGGGCTGGTCATCATCGGCGTGCTCAACAACGGCCTGGTCCTGCTGAACGTCAACAGCTTCTGGCAGGACGTCGCGCGCGGCACGCTGCTGATCCTGGCCGTGTCCTTCGACCAGCTCCGCCAGCGCCTCGGCGGTGCCCACTGACCCGCTCGCCCTGCAGGAGGAAGCCATGACCTTCACCGTCGACGTCGCGAGCACGGGCGAGATGCCGCTGCCCGCGCCAGAGGTGTTCTGGATGAGCGACTGGGAGCAGTGGTTCGACGCCAGCTTCCTGATGGTCGTTGCTCGTAGCGACGAGCACACCGTCGTGGTCAACACCGGCCCGCCGGCCGACCTCGACCCGCTCAACGCGATGTGGGCCGGCTTCCACCCGAGCGGGCGCTGCCAGTTCAGCCGCAGCCCCGAGCAGCGCACCGAGGCGGTGCTCGACCGGCTCGGCGTCGACCCCGCCGACGTCACCCACGTCGTGCTGACGCCGTTGGTCGTCTACACCACCGGCAGCCTGGAGCTGTTCCCGAACGCCCGGTACGTCGTCTCCCGCCGCGGCTGGATCGAGGACGTGCTCGCGCCGCCGTACGCCCCGCACCTGCCGCGCGAGATCTTCGCCCCGGACCCGGTCCTGAAGCACCTGTTGTTCGAGGCGCGCGACCGGCTGCAGCTCGTCGGCGACGGCCCGCTGCTGCCCGGGCTGTCGGTGTGGGAGTCGCTCGTGCACCACCGCTCCTCGCTCGCCGTCTGCTTCGACACCGCTGCTGGCAGCGTCGTCGCGACCGACTCGGCCTTCGCCTACCGCAACGTCGAGGAGAACGTGCACCTCGGCATCGGCGAGAGCTATCCCGAGGCGATGGCCACCTACGCGCGGCTGCGCGCGGAGGCCGACCTGCTCGTCCCGCTCTACGACCCTCGGGTGCTCGACCGCCACCCCGGCGGCCGGGTCGCCTGAGCCGCACCCGCCGGAAGGAATCGCTTCGATGGAACGACTGTGCTTCCTCATGCAGCTGCACGAGGGCAAGCAGGCCGAGTACGAGCGGCGCCGCGCCGAGCTGTGGCCTGACATGCACGCCGCCCTGCTCGACGCCGGCTTCACCAACTATTCGCTGTTCCGGCGCGGCACGACGGTCGTTGCCTACGCCGAGTGCGTGCCAGATGCCGCCACCGTCCTCGCCGCGATCGCAGACAGCGAGGTGAACCAGCGATGGGGCGAGTCGTTCGGCGACATCATCGCGAGCATGGCCGACGAAGACGGGCAGCTGCTGCTGGCCGACGAGGTCTGGCACCTTGCGCCCACCGCGGGCTGACCGCCCGGGCTACATCTCGTCGAGCTTGCGGCCCGTCCGCTGCAGCCGCACGCGCAGGGCGCTGCGGGCGCTCGCTGCCCGCTCGGACACCTCGTCGACGGCGCCGAGCACGCGTACGGAGGCACCGACGAACCGGCGCACGGCACCGACCAGCTGCTCCTCGCCCCAGCTGCGCGCCTGCACCGCTCGAGGATAGGTCGCTCCGGGGCGGCCCCGGGTCAGCACGCGCTGAGGACCTGCTCACGGTGGCCGCCGCGGCGCAGCGGCGCTGCCCGGCTCAGCAGCGCCTGCGCCGTCTGCTCCACGAGGACCCGGTCGTGGCTGCTGCGGGTGCGCCAGGCGCCCGGTCCGTCGGCGGCCGGCCGGGCGAGGAAGGCCTGCGAGCGGTCCGGTCCGAGCAGGACCGCGGCGCCGTCGCGGGCGCTGTCCTCACGGTCGTCGAGCACGGTCGTGCGCAGCGTCTGCGAGCGGACCGGGACGTCCGCCCCGGTGAGCAGCACCACCAGCGCACAGGTGCCGCGCAGCTCGTGCAGCAGCGCGTAGAGCCCGTCCGGTTCGAGCTCGCGCGAGCCCAGCTGCACCAGCAGCAGCGCACCCGGATCGGCCTCCCGGGCGGCCAGGCACACCGAGGTGAGGCCGCGCCGCACCACGCCGGTGCTGTGCGGCTGCTCGGACCCCCCGCTCGCGAGCGCGTCGAAGGGGTCTTCGCGGGCCCGCGAGCCGCGGGTGGCCGAGGGCCCGCGGCGCACCGGTGCGGGCGGCGCAGGTGGCACGGCCAGGGGAGCCGGTCGCCCGAACAGCCAGCCCTGCCCCCAGTGCGCGCCCAGTGCCTGCGCGCGCTGCAGGCCGCGCTCGTCCTCGATGCCCTCGGCGACCATCGTTGCCCCGGAGCGCTCGACGTAGGCCTGCACCGCGGTCAGCACGGCACGCTGCGCGCGGTCCGGCGTCGCGGCGAGCAGCGACCGGTCGAGCTTGACGACGCCGGGCTTGAGCACCGGCAGCAGCGCCACTCCGGCGTCCCCGGCGCCGACGTCGTCGAGCGCCAGCTCCCACCCGAGCTCCTCGAGGGTGCCGCGTACGCGTAGCAGCTCGGCCGGGGCGTCGAGCAGGAAGCGCTCGGTGAGCTCGACGACGATGTCGAGCTCGCGATAGGCGAGCATCCAGTCGGCAACCAGGTGCGTCGGGCAGCCGGCGCCGACGGCGAGCGGCTCGGTGTTGACGAACAGCCGGGTAGGTGCGCGCAGCCCGCTCTCGAAGGCGGCCCGGAAGGCGGCGCAGCGGCAGGTCCAGTCGAGCTCGATGACCCGGGAGGCCGACCGCGCCGCCGCGAACAGCGCATCCGGGCTCTCGAGCGGCGTGTCGACCGGCCCGCGGCTGAGGGCCTCGTACGCTACCGTGGTGGCGGTGTCCAGCGCGACGATGGGCTGGAACACAGTGCGGACGCCCTCGGCCAGCGCCAGGTCGAGCGTCGCGCCGGCCGGTGCATCGTCGAGGCTGCGCCGCCCGCGCGGACGGCCGCTCGGAACGGACCGGCGTTCGACGGCCGAGGACGCAGCGGCGGGCGGCCGCGGCGCTCGCCGTCATGCGCCCCCCTGCCATCGCGTCGCTGCGTCCGACTTGCCCCGTCCTGCGCCACCTTAGTCATGCTGCGTCATGAAGGCATCACTGAGCGCTATGACAAACGCCTCAGCAGGTCACCGCTGCCGGCGGTGTGCCGGTGATCAGGTACCGGTCGACCGGCTGCTGGATGCAGGCCGGCGCGCCGACCCGGTAGACGGTGTGGCCGTCGCCCTCGTAGGTGAGGAGCACGCCGTTGTCGAGCTGGCGGGCCAGCGCCACGGACCACGCGTACGGCGTCGCCGGGTCGCGGGTCGTGCCGATGACCACGACCGGCGGCGAGCCGGGTGCGCGCACGGGATGGGGGCGGCCCACCGGCGGCACGGGCCAAGCCGCGCAGCCGAGGCCCGACAGGGCGATGCTCGGGCCGAAGCGCGGTGCGTCGCGCGCGACCCGCTCGGCCAGCGCCGTGTACGCGGCGGTGTCGCGCGGCCACGGCCGGTCGAGGCAGTTGACCGCCAGGTTCGCCTCGCTGATGTTGGCGTAGCCGTTCGGTCCGCGCTGCAGGTAGGAGTCGCTCAGCGTCAGCAGGACCGTTCCGTCGCCTCGCACGGCCGAGGCCAGGCCCAGGGCGATCGCCGGCCACCCCGAGGCGCGGTCGTAGAGGCCTGCGCCGACGCCGAGCGAGAACTCCCCCGGCCCGAGGGTGCGGGCGCCGGCGGTGGGCAGCGGCGTGCGCTCGACCCTGGCCGCCAGCGCGTCGTAGGCCTTCCCCAGCGGACCTTGGACGGCCTGTCGGAACGGGCAGCCGGTGCGCTCGCAGTCGGCGAGAAAGGCCTCGAGGGCGCGGTCGAAGCCGGTGGACTGGCCGGCCAGCAGCTCGTCCCAGCTGAGGGTGGGGTCGAGCCCGCCGTCGAGCACCATGGCGCGGACCCGGGTGGGGTAGGCGTCGAGGTAGGCGGCGCCGAGCGAGGTGCCGTAGCTGTAGCCGAGATAGGTCAGCCGCTCGTCACCGACTGCCGCCCGCACGGCGTCGAGGTCGTCGGCCACCGCCGCGGTCGACACGTACGGGAGCACCTCGCCGGAGCGACGCTCGCACCCGGCGACGAGTGCGGCCGTGCCGTCGACGAGCTCGGCGAGCTCGGCGGCGTCGTCCGGGGTCGGGTCGAGGGCGAAGTAGTCGTCGAGCCCGGACGTCGAGGCGCAGCGCACCGGATCGCTGGCCCCGACGCCGCGCGGGTCGAAGGCGACCAGGTCGAAGCGTGCCCGCACGCCCGGCGGGATCGCCGACCAGGCGGCCTTGAGGTAGTCGACCGCGCTGGCCCCAGGGCCGCCCGGATTGACGACGAGGGAGCCGATGCGGGCCCCGGGACCCTCGGCGGGCCGGCGGACGAGCGCCAGCTCGAGGCTCCCCTTCGCCGGGTCGTCACGCACGAGCGGGACGCGCAGCTTCGCGCACTCGAAGCCTGGGTCGCAGGCACTCCACTGCAGCGGCGAGGCGCCTGCTGCGGCGTCGTCGTGAGCTGTCGCCCGGACGCTCGGCTCGCCGGGCGCTGCCGTCGGGGCTTCGCCGGTGCAGCCGACCAGCACGACGGCGAGCAGGGTGACGAGCACGAGCCGCGTGACGCGCCCGCTCACCACGGGACCACCGCTCGGTCCTCCCAGAGCAGACCCGTCGGACCGTCGTCGCGCTCGACCAGCCACAGGGCCGTGTCCGCGCCCTGCTCGGCGCTGCGCGGCGCCTGCGGACCGCCCATGTCGGTGCGGCAGTGGCCGGGGCACACGGCGTCGACGCGCACGCCGCGCCGGCCCTCGCCCAGCTCGGCCGACAGGTTCTTGACCAGCGCGTTCAACGCTGCCTTGGACACCCGGTAGGGCGCGAGCCCGCCGCTCGTGCCGGGGCCCGACATCCGGCCGAGGCAGGCGCTGAAGTGCACCACCCGGCCCTGCCGTCGCTCGACCATGCCCGGCACGAAGGTCGAGGTGAGCGTGAAGGCCGCGTCGAGGTTGAGGCTCAGCACGTCGCGCCAGTGCTCGTCGCCTGTGCGCAGCGTCTTGGCGGTGCGCTCGCTCATCATGCCGGCCGCGTTGACGAGCACGTCGGCCTGCGCGAGCGGCCCGAGCCGCTCGGGCAGCGCGCGGACCGCCCGGGAGTCGGTCAGGTCGATCGGCACGGCGAGCGCGTCGCAGCCGTGCGCCACCAGGTCGGCGGTCGCTCGTTCCACGCGCGCGGGGTCGCGGGCGAGCATGACCACCGTCGCCCCTCGCGCGCCGAGCCCCTCGGCGACGGCGCGCCCCAGCCCGCGACTCGCTCCGGTGACCAGTGCCACCCGCCCGTCCAGGTCCATCGCTTCAGAGTGCCTGGTCGCCGCCGCCGCCGCCTGGCCTGTCCACAGGCGGCAGTGTGGTCCTCGTCATGATGGGAAGCCCGGTGCCATGAACACCGCCGGAGACACCCACCCCAGCGCCACGAACGACGTGCCCGCCGAGCCGCCGCCGGTGGACGCGGAATCGCCAGCGGCGCTCACCCCGGGCGAGCGGCAGACCAGGAAGACCGTGGGCGCGCTGCGGCGGCTCGAGGAGTCGAACGACCCGCCGCAGACCGGGGGGGCATACCAGGCGGAGTAGCCTGTGCTCGGGCCAGATGGCCGTACCAAGACGGGAAGAGGCGACGCGCAGCGTGTCGACGCAGCCGGGTCAGCAGACAGACTTCGGAGCCAACGAGTGGCTCGTCTACGAGCTGCACCAGCAGTTCCTCAAGGATCCGGAGAGCGTCGCGCCGTCCTGGCGCGAACACTTCACCGAAGCAGACGCCGCGGCCGGTAGCGGCAACGGGGACGGCAGCGCCAGCCCCAGCGCCAGCGCGGCCAACGGCAGCACGTCGAGCGACGGCGCCGGGCCCCGCGACGGCGCAGCCTCCGACGGTGCAGCCTCCGACGGTGCGCCCTCGGACCGGTCGGCTGCGGACCGGCCCGCAGACAGGGCCCCGGCCCCCCCGTCGAAGACGCCCGTCCCGGCGGCAGCCGACGCCGCGAGCGCCGCACCGGCTCCCACGAAGCCGTCCGCGCCGGCGCGCGCCACCGACGACCGGCCGCGTCCCAGCACGCCGAGCCCGGCCGCCCCCGCGGCCGACGCGGAGCCGGACGAGGTCGTCACCACCCCCCTGAAGGGCGCCGCTGCACGCGTCGTCAGCAACATGGAGGGCTCGCTGAGCGTGCCCACCGCGACGAGCGTGCGGGCCGTGCCGGCCAAGCTGCTCGCCGACAACCGCATCGTCATCAACTCCCACCTCAAGCGCTCGCGGGGCGGGAAGGTCAGCTTCACGCACCTGATCGGCTACGCGCTGGTGCGCGCCGTGGCCGACGTCCCGGTGATGAACAACAGCTTCACCACCGACGACAGGGGCAAGCCGGTCGTCCGCACACCGCCGCACGTGGGGCTCGGCCTCGCGATCGACCTGCAGAACCCGAACGGCAGCCGCTCGCTGGTCGTCGCCGCGATCCGAGACGCGGACACGATGGACTTCAGCGGCTACTGGGCGGCCTACGAGGACATCGTGCGGCGCGCCCGCAGCGGCAAGCTCACGACCGAGGATTTCCAGGGCACCACGATCAGCCTCACCAACCCCGGCGGGATCGGCACCGAACACTCGGTGCCCCGCCTCATGCAGGGAGCCGGCGCGATCATCGGCGTCGGCGCGATGGAGTACCCGGCCGCCTACCAGGGCGCGTCCGAGGACACCCTGGCCCGCCTGGCCATCGGCAAGACGATCACGCTGACGAGCACGTACGACCACCGGATCATCCAGGGCGCGCAGTCGGGCGAGTTCCTGCGCCGCATGCACCAGCTGCTGCTGGGCGAGGACGGCTTCTACGACGAGGTCTTTGCGAGCCTGCGCATCCCGTACATGCCGGTGCGGTGGGTGCCCGACCGCGCCGCCACGCACGAGGGCGACCTCGACAAGACGACGCGCGTCACCGAGCTGATCCACGCCTACCGCGTGCGCGGGCACCTGATGGCCGACACCGACCCGCTCGAGTTCAAGGTGCGCGACCACCCCGACCTCGACGTCGTCAACCACGGCCTCACGCTGTGGGACCTCGACCGCGAGTTCCCGGTCGCCGGCTTCGCGGGCAAGCAGATGATGCGGCTGCGCGAGGTGCTGGGCGTGCTGCGCGACGCGTACTGCCGCACCGTCGGCCTGGAGTTCATGCACATCCAGGACCCCGACGAGCGGCGCTGGCTGCAGCAGCGCCTCGAGCGCAAGTTCACCACCCCCGACCGCGAGGAGCAGCTGCACGTCCTGGAGCGGCTCAACGCCGGCGAGGCCTTCGAGAGCTTCCTGCAGACCAAGTTCGTCGGGCAGAAGCGCTTCTCGCTCGAGGGCGGCGAGTCGGTCGTCCCGCTGCTCGACGGCGTGCTGAACCGGGCCGCGCAGGAGGGCCTGGACGAGGTCGCGATCGCCATGCCGCACCGCGGCCGGCTCAACGTGCTGGCCAACATCGTCGGCAAGAGCTACGCGCAGATCTTCCGCGAGTTCGAGGGCAACATCGACCCCCGCACCGCGCACGGCTCAGGGGACGTCAAGTACCACCTCGGCGCCGAGGGCACCTTCACCGGGCCCGGCGGCAGCATCTCGGTGAGCCTGCAGGCCAACCCCAGCCACCTCGAGGCGGTCAACCCGGTGCTCGAGGGCGTCGCCCGGGCCAAGCAAGACATGATCAACAAGGGCGAGCAGGGCTTCACGGTGCTGCCCCTGCTGATGCACGGCGACGCCGCCTTCGCCGGTCAGGGAGTGGTGGCGGAGACTCTGCAGATGGGCCAGCTGCGGGGCTACCGCACCGGCGGCACGATCCACGTCGTCATCAACAACCAGGTCGGCTTCACCACCGGCCCGAAGTCGGCCCGCTCGTCGGTGTACGCCACCGACGTCGCGCGGATGGTCCAGGCGCCGGTGTTCCACGTCAACGGCGACGACCCGGAGGCGTGCGTGCGGGTCGCCAAGCTCGCCTTTGACTACCGGCAGACCTTCAAAAAGGACGTCGTGATCGACCTGGTCTGCTACCGCCGGCGCGGTCACAGCGAGGTCGACGAGCCTTCGTTCACCCAGCCGGTGATGTACGACATCATCGACAAGAAGCGCTCGGTGCGAAAGACCTACACCGAGAACCTGATCGGCCGCGGCGACATCACCGTCGAGGAGGCCGAGCAGGCGATGCGCAACTACCAGGAGCAGCTGGAGAAGGTCTTCCAAGGCACCCGCGAGGCGGGCAGCGCCCCAGTCGTCGAGACTCGGCTCGTGGCGCCGCCGGCCCAGCACCTGGACACCGCGATCAGCCGGGAGACCGTCAAACAGGTCGTCGACGCGCAGGTCAGCCTGCCCGAGGACTTCACCCCGCACCCGCGCCTGCTGCCGCAGCTGCAGAAGCGGGCCAAGATGATCGACGACGGAACCATCGACTGGGCGCTCGGCGAGACACTCGCGCTCGGTTCGCTGCTGCTGCAGGGCCATCCGGTGCGCCTCGCCGGGCAGGACTCCCGCCGCGGCACCTTCGGGCACCGCCACGCCGTTCTCGTCGACCGCGCGAACGGCAGCGAATACACCCCGCTCGCGAACCTGTCCGCCGACCAGGGGACCTTCTACGTCTACGACTCGCTGCTCAGCGAGTTTGCCGCGATGGGCTTCGAGTATGGCTACTCGGTGGCCCGTCCCGACGCGCTCGTGCTGTGGGAGGCGCAGTTCGGTGACTTCACCAACGGCGCGATGACGATCGTGGATGAGTTCATCGCCGCAGGCGAGGCCAAGTGGGGCCAGCGCAGCGGCGTGACGCTGCTGCTGCCGCACGGCTACGAGGGACAGGGACCCGACCACTCCTCGGCCCGCCTCGAACGCTTCCTGCAGCTGTTCGCCGACGACAACATGACGGTGGCCGTGCCGACCACGCCGGCCAACTACTTCCACCTGCTGCGCCGGCAGGCGCTCGCGCACCACAAGCGCCCGCTGGTGGTCATGTCGCCCAAGTCGATGCTGCGCCTGCGGGCGGCGAGCTCGGCCGTCGAGCACTTCACCGACCGGGGCTTCGCCCCCGTGCTGCCCGATCCCGACCTGCCGGACGGCGAGGGCGTCGAGCGGGTCGTGCTGTGCGCCGGCAAGGTCTTCTACGACCTGCTGTCGGCCCGACGCAAGGCCGAGCAGGACCGGGTGGCGCTCGTGCGGGTCGAGCAGCTGGCGCCGCTGCCCGCGCCGCAGATCGCCGAGGCGCTGTCGGCATACCCGAATGCACGCGACGTGGTGTGGCTGCAGGAGGAGCCGGCCAACCAGGGAGCCTGGTCCTACGTCGCCCTGTCGCTGCCCGGGCACCTGCCCGAGGGCAGGACGCTGCGGCGCATCTCGCGCACGGCCAGCGCTTCCCCGGCCGCCGGCTCCAGCAAGGTGCACGAGGCTGAGCAGGCGGCGCTGGTCTCCGCCAGCCTCACGCTGTAGGCGCGTTGTACTTCACCGACCGGGGGCTCGAGGAGCTCGCCGACCGGCGCGGCGAGGAGCAGGTGAGCCTGGCCTGGCTCGCCGAGCGGATGCGCCAGTTCGTCGACGAGCATCCCGACTTCGAGGTGCCCGTCGAGCGGCTCGCCACCTGGCTCGCCCGCCTCGACGACGAGGACGACTGAGCGCGGTCCCGGTCCGGCGGGTGGAGCGTCACCCCTTGGCGGCGCCGCTCGACCCGGACACCTGGCCGGCGACCATCCCGGCGGTGCGGCAGCTGCTGCGCGACGGGCTGGACCTCGCGCCGGGGGTGACCTTCCTGGTCGGTGAGAACGGCTCGGGCAAGTCGACGCTCGTCGAGGCAGTGGCTGAGGCGGACGGCTCAACGCTGAGGGTGGGACCAGGCAGGCTCGCCACCGCACCCGCGCGTCAGAGTCACCGCTCGTTGATGTGCTGCGCCTCGTACGGTCGGTCGGGGGACGCCGGTCGTCCTTCTTCCTCCGCGCAGAGTCGATGCACGGCCTCTACACCTACTTGGAGAGTCTTGACCCTCCAGGTCCCGCCCTGCACGAGATGAGCCACGGCGAGTCGTTCCTCGAGCTCCTGGGCACCTACGTGAGCGGTGACGGCTTCTACGTGCTCGACGAGCCGGAGGCAGCGCTGTCGTTCCGGTCGTGCCTCGGCCTGCTCGCCGCGCTCGACGACCTGCGCGTCAAGGGCGCCCAGGTGCTCTGCGCGACCCACTCACCGCTGCTCGCCTCGCTGCCTGGCGCGACGATCCTCGAGGTGGGCGAGCACGGCATCCGTGAGAGCACCTTCGACGAGCTCGACCTGGTGCGCGACTGGCGCGCCTTTCTCGATGCTCCCGACCGCTATCTGCGCCACCTGCTCGAGTGACGCACGCCGCCCGGCCCGCGTGCTGCGTGGTCGGCACCCGCGTTCAGCTCCACCGCGACCTGAGCCCGCTCCGCTGACCGGTCTCGGCCAGCCCCCAGCCGCGGAAGTCCGGGCAGCCCCCTCCCCGCGGCCCCGGCGGCGCGGCGCGCTGATCTACCTGTTGTTGGGCCCGACACGCCGACAGCGACCCCGACAAGAGGTAGATCGTCGGAGCCTGGACCGCTGACCCACCGCAGCCCCGAACGATCAACCGCCTCTTGGGCCCGACACGCCGGCGCAGACCCCAACAAGAGGTAGATCGTTGCGCGGCGGGTGGCCGGGGCACGCGGCGGGTGGCCAGGGCGGACGGTCGGCGCACCGGGGCGGACGGTCGGCGCACTGGCGGCGGACGGTCGGCCGGTGTCCGCGCGGGCGTGGGTGCTAGCGCTGCGCGTACGGGCCGGCACGCGGGTCGGGACGGCGACGTCCGCGCTTGCGCAGCCGCCAGACCAGGGCTGCCCCGACGGCGAAGCCGATCACGTGAGCGAGGTACGCCGTCCCGGTGTCGGCGGCCAGGCCCGCCCCCTGCGCGTACAGGTACTGCAGCACGAACCACGAACCCAGCACGATCCACGCCGGCAGGCGCACCGGCAGGAAGAACAAGAACGTCAGCAGCCCCCACACGCGGGCGCGCGGGTACAGCACCAGGTAGGCGCCGAGCACGCCCGCGATGGCGCCGGACGCGCCGACGAGGGGAGCGTCGGACCCGCGGAGCAGCAGCGAGAAGCCGTACGTGGCCGCGTAGCCGCAGGCCAGGTAAAAGGCGGCGAAGCGTATCCGGCCCAGCCGGTCCTCGACGTTGTTGCCGAACACGAACAGGAACAACATGTTGCCGAGCAGGTGCAGCCAACCGCCGTGCATGAACATCGCGAACAGCACCGACAGCGCCGGGTTCTTGTCGTAGGGAGCGGGCGAGGAGACGACGCAGCCCTGCTGACCGGCGGCGTCGGTGCCCACCTCACCGGTCGCCACTGCCCGGTCGGCGTCGTTGCCGATCACCTCGCGCGGCTTGACGGCGTACTCGTCGAGATAGGCCGACTGCTCGCACACCGAGGCCACGCTGCCGCTGCCCACGAGCGGCGAGAGCGCGATCGGGCTCAGCGCGAAGACCACGACGTTGACGACGATCAGCAGCCGGGACACCCACGGCGGGCGCCGGGTGGGGTTGAGGTCGTGGACGGGCAGGACCATGGCGACCGAGGGGCCGGCGAGTCGGCCGGCTAGGGCGTCAGGACGAGCTTGCCGACGACATCGCCGGCCACGAGCCGCTCAAAGGCGGTGCGGGCCTGCGACAGCGGCAGTACTTCGTCGATCGTCGGGCGCACCCCTGACGTGGCCAGCAGGCGCAGCAGCCCGCCGAGCTCGTCTCGGGTGCCCATCGTCGAGCCGACGACCCGCAGCTGCAGGAAGAACAGCCGGTTGAGGTCGGCCGACGGGTCGGCGCCCGACGTGGCGCCGGAGACGACCAGCGTGCCACCCGGCCGCAGGCTCTTCATGCTGTGCGCCCAGGTGGCCTTGCCGACCGTCTCGAGCACGGCGTCGACGCGCGCGGGCAGCCGCGCGCCGGGCTCGAAGGCCTCGTGCGCGCCGAGCTCGAGGGCGCGGGAGCGCTTGGTCTCGTCGCGGCTGGTCACCCATACCGTCAGGCCCGCCGCCCGGCCGAGGGCGATGGCGGCGGTGGCCACCCCACCGCCCGCGCCCTGCACGAGCACCCGGTCGCCGGGACGCACCCCGCCCGAGGTGAACAGCATGCGGTAGGCCGTCAGCCAGGCCGTGGGCAGGCACGCCGCCTGCTCGAAGCTGAGCTGGTCGGGCTTGGGCAGCAGGTTGCGCTTCGGTACGACGACGGTTTCGGCGAGCGCGCCCTGGTGCCGCTCGGACAAGATGCTGCGCTTGGGGTCGAAGGTCTCGTCGCCGCCCCAGTCGGGGTCACCCACCAGCGCGTGCACGACGACCTCGTTGCCGTCCTCGTCGACACCGGCAGCGTCGCAGCCGAGGATCATCGGCAGCCGGTCGGCCGGCAGACCCACGCCGCGCAGGCTCCACAGGTCGTGGTGGTTCAGGCTCGCGGCGCGCACCTGCACCTTCGCCCACCCGGCGGGCACCTCGGGCTCGGGTCGCTCGCCGACGGTCAGCCCGGACAGCGGGTCGTCGGCGGACTGTGAGGTGCAGGAGACGGCGAGCATCCCCCGACCCTAGTGCCGGTCGGCTGCTCGCTACGCTCGCGCGGGTGCAGGTCGACGAGCTGAACGTGCCGGGCGCGTGGTCGTTCACCCCGCGGCAGTTCGGCGATCCCCGTGGCGTGTTCCTGGAGTGGTACCGGGCCGACGTGCTCGAGCGCGAGCTGGGACACCGCCTCACCGTCGCGCAGGCGAACCACAGCGTGTCGGCGCGGGGGACGCTGCGCGGCATGCACTTCGCCGACGTGCCGCCGGGCCAGGCCAAATACGTGTACTGCACCCGGGGCGCGGTGCTCGACGTCGTGGTCGACCTGCGCGTCGGGTCGGCGAGCTTCGGGGCCAGCGACGCGGTGCAGCTAGACGACGTCGACCGGCGCGGTGTGTACCTCAGCGAGGGGCTCGGGCACGGCTTCCTCGCCCTTACCGACGACGCCAGCGTCACCTACCTGCTCAGCGAGCCCTACAACCCAGGTGCCGAGCACGGCGTGCACCCGCTCGACCCGGCGCTCGCGCTCCCGTGGCCCGCCGACCTGACCCCCCTGCTGTCGGACAAGGACCGGGACGCACCGACGCTCGACGAGGCGGTCGAGCGCGGGTTGCTGCCCGACTACGAGCGGTGCCTCGCGCTTACCAGCCGGCGGGGCGGGCCGGCGTGAACCCGCGGGCCTGCCCGAGGCGACTCGGCGGCAACGGCCAGTAGCGCAGCACCACCCGCGCGCTCACCTGCGCCGGCCCGTATGTGCGGCTGTCGTCGCTGCGGCTCGGCGCGTCGCCCTCGACCCACCAGCCGCCCTCGACGGGGCGCACCGCACGCTTGACCACGAGCAGGTTCGGCCGGGCGGGGAAGCGGGCGACGACGAGGTCGCCGGCGCGCACCGGCGCGCCGCGGCGCACGAGCAGGCAGTCGCCCGGCTGCAGCGTCGGTCGCATCGACGGGCCCTCGACCAGGGCGGTGGACCACACCGCCCCAGTCTGGCGCGCACCGGGTGGTCGTCGGTGCCGCTGGGTAGGGTCCGCGAGGTAGCACAGCGATCCGCGCACAGCCGGGAAGACTCCCGGCCCGAACCGTCACCCTCTCCGGAAGGCCCCAGCATGCGACTGCCTCGCTTCCTCACCCCGACCACCGTCGTGCACGCCCACTGCGACCTGCCCTGCGGCGTCTACGACCCCGCCCAGGCGCGCATCGAGGCGCAGTCGGTCAAGGCCATGCAGGAGAAGTACGCCGGCAGCGACGACCCGGTGTTCAAGGAACGCGCCGTCACCATCATCGGCGAGCGCGCTGACCTCGTGAAGCACCACCTGGCCGTGCTGTGGCACGACTACTTCAAGGCCGAGCACTTCGAGAAGTACCCCGACCTGCACATGAAGTTCAACGACACGATCAAGCTGGCGAGCGGCACCGGCGCCAAGCAGAAGATCGACGCCGCCGAGGGCCAGAAGCTGCTCGACGGCATCGACGAGATCGCCTCGGTCTTCTGGGAGACCAAGGGCAAGACGTACGAGAAGCCCGCTGCCTGAGCTCGTTCTGGTCCGCCACGGACAGACCGAGTGGTCGCGCGACGGGCGGCACACCGGTCTGACCGATGTCGCACTCACACCGCAGGGCGAACGCGATGCGCTCGCCCTGCGGTCGCGGCTCGGACAGGACTTCGCGCTCGTGCTCACCTCCCCGCTGCAGCGGGCCGCAAGGACCGCCGAGCTGGCGGGCCTGTCGGCCAAGCCGGAACCGCGCCTGGTCGAGTGGGACTACGGCCCCGAGGAGGGGCGCACCACCGAGCAGGCCCGCGAGACGCGGCCGGACTGGTCTGTCTGGGAGGACACCGGGCTAGGCGAGACGCTGGAGCAGCTGGCCGCGCGCCAGCGCGCAGTGCTCGAACGCGTCACGCCGGTGCTGACGGCCGGCGACGACGCATGCCTGGTCGGGCACGGGCACGCCCTTCGTGTGCTCGCCGCCTGCTACCTCGGCCTCGCGCCGGGCGTCGCGCAGCAGCTCGTGCTCGGCGCCGGGTCGATCTCGGTGCTCGGCAGCGAGCACGGCTGCCCGGCAATCCTGTCCTGGAACACGTGAGCCGGTCCGAGCCCGCGCTGCGCAACGGCATCCGGGCCGCCGAACCTGCCGACGTGCCTGTGCTGCTGCACCTGGTGCGCGAGCTGGCGGACTACGAGCGCGAGGCCGACGCCGTGCAGGCCACCGAGGAACTGCTCGCGGCGGCCCTGTTCGAGCACCGCAGCTGCAGCGCGCACGTCGCCGTGCACTCGGGCGAGGTGGTCGGCTTCGCTCTGTGGTACCCGACGTTCTCCACCTGGACCGGACGCCAGGGCATGTGGCTCGAGGACCTGTTCGTCCGTGAGAGCGCCCGTGGGTCCGGCCTCGGACGCCGGCTGCTCGAGACGCTGGCCGAGGTGTGCGTCCAGCGGGGCTGGAGCCGCTTCGAGTGGTGGGTGCTCGACTGGAACACCCCCGCGCACGGGTTCTACCGGGCGCTCGGCGCCGAGCCGCAAGCCGACTGGACGACGTGGCGGGTCGACGGCGTGGCCCTCGCTCACCTGGCGGCGCGTCCACGCGCCCACGACCGCGCCCGTTTCGATCGGCCGTAGCATCAGCGGGTCACGACCGACCCACCGCGGAGACAGCATGACGCACACATCGACGGCTCCGGGCACCGACCCGCGGTCCGCCGCGACGCGGCCCACCAGCGTGCCGACGTCCGCCCGCGACCTCGTCGTCCTGCGCCTGCCGGCTGCCGGCGCCTACCTGTCGGTGCTGCGCACCGCGACGGCCAGCCTCGCGGCGCGACTGCCCTTCACCCTCGACGACATCGAAGACCTGCGCATCGCGGTCGACGAGGCCTGCGCCATGCTGCTGACCCAGGCGCGCGCCGGCGCCGAGCTGGAGTGCGCGTTCGAGCTCACGGGCGACGCGCTGGGCATCGACGTTAGCGTGCTCACCCTCGACGGTGAGCAGCCCGCGCGGGACACCTTTGCCTGGACCGTGCTGACGGCGCTGGCCGGTGAGGTGGACAGCGCCGTGGACGCCGACGGTCGCGTCACGCTGTCGATGGTCAAGCGCGTCGCCGTGGTGGCGCCGGTATGAGCGACCCGAGCCCGACCGCCGTCGCCGAGATGGTGGAGGGGCTGCTCGAGCGTCCCGCCCCCGAGGGCGTCGACATGCCGGTGCAGCCTGCCGCCGAGCCGGTCGCGCTCACCGTCCGGCAGGAGCGCACCGCCGCCGACCGGGCGCGCGCCCGCGCCATGTTCGAGAGGCTGGCCGCGCTCGACGACACCGACCCGAGCCGCGTCCGCCTGCGCGAGCAGCTCGTCGAGGCGCACCTTCCTCTCGTGGAGTACCTCGCGCGCCGCTTCCGCAACCGGGGCGAGCCGCTCGACGACCTGGTGCAGGTCGCCACCATCGGACTCATCAAGAGCGTCGACCGGTTCGACCTCGAGCGGGGGGTCGAGTTCTCGACCTACGCCACGCCGACCATCGTCGGTGAGGTCAAGCGGCACTTTCGCGACAAGGGCTGGGCCATCCGGGTGCCCCGGCGGTTGCAGGAGCTCAAGCTCAGCCTGACCAAGGCCACCAGCGAGCTCTCCCAGAAGAACGGCCGCTCCCCCACCGTCGCCGAGCTCGCCGTCCACCTCGAGATGAGCGAGGAGGACATCCTCGAAGGTCTCGAGTCGGCCAACGCCTACTCGGCCGTCAGCCTGGATGCGCCCGACGGGGGCGAGGAGGACTCCCCCGCCGTCGCCGACTCGCTGGGCATGATGGACGACGCGCTCGAGGGCGTCGAGTATCGCGAGTCGCTCAAGCCGCTGCTCGAGCGACTGCCCGCCCGCGAGAAGCGCATCCTCATGCTGCGCTTCTTCGGCGGCATGACGCAGTCGCAGATCGCCGCCGAGCTGGGCATCAGCCAGATGCACGTCTCGCGGTTGCTCGCCCGCACCCTCGCCCAGCTGCGCCAAGGCCTGCTCAGCGAGGAGTAGTGGGCCGGATCAGCCCCGGTCAGACAGCTCCAGGCGCGCCTCGGGCGTGAGCAGCAGATAGAGCACGACGGCGGCCAGTCCCAGCACCGGCACGGCGGCGAACCAGACCTGTCCCTGCACGAGGCCGACCCCCACCGGTAGGCACAGCAGCTCGAGCACGACCGCCGGCGAGCGCGCCCAGCTGGCGCGGCGCACGAGCCCGCGGCCGACGAGCACGATGAGCACGCCCGCGACCAGGGCCATGCCCCCCTCGAGCAGCGCCCCCAGGCGGTCGGCCGGCTCCCCGACGACGCCCGCGACGCCGTAGCCGAGCCCGAGCACGGCGAGCAGGGCGCCCTGCAGGACGACGACCAGCCCGGCCAGCGTCACGGCCGATCGACGACCCGGACCTGCCTGCACGATCGGCAGGCTAGTGCCCGCTACGCTCGCGCGATGCGGGCACTGCTGGTCGTCAACCCGACGGCGACGGCCACCACGCCGCAGGTGCGCGAGGTCCTCGCCGCCGCCCTCGGCGAGCAGGTCAAGCTCGATGTCGCCCCCACCACCGCCCGCGGCCACGCGGTGTCGCTGGCCCGCCAGGCCGTCGACGACGGCCTGGACCTCGTCGTCGCCCTCGGCGGCGACGGCACGGTCAACGAGGTCGTCAACGGCCTGCTGTCAGGGGGGCCGAGGGCCGGGCTGCCCGCGCTCGGCGTCGTGCCGGCGGGCAACGCCAACGTGTTCGCGCGAGCTCTCGGGCTACCGCGCTCGCCCGTCGAGGCCACCGCCGTGCTGCTCGAGGCGCTGCGTCACGAGCGCCGCCGCGCCGTCGGCCTCGGACGTGCGGACGAGCGCTGGTTCACCTTCAGCGCCGGGCTGGGCCTGGACGCGCAGGTTGTGCGCCGGGTCGAGCGCCGCCGGGCGGCCGGGCGTCGGGCCACACCGGACCTGTTCGTCCGGCAGGCCGTGCGGCAGGTGCTCACGGGGCGGCGGCAGGTCCCGACCGTCCACGTGGAGACCCACGACGGCCGGCGCGAGGCTGTGCGCCTGGCCCTCGTCTGCAACACGACGCCCTGGACCTACCTCGGTCCGCGGCCGGTCGTCGCCTGCCCCCGAGCCGGGTTCGACACCGGGCTCGACCTGTTCGCCATGCGCACGCTGCGCACCACAGCACTGCTGCGCCAGCTGCGGCAGCTGCTCTCGGACCCGCCGCGGCCGGGGGGGCGCACCGTCGTGAGCCTGCACGACCAGGCGGGCTTCACGTTGCGGGCCGAGCAGGCGGTGGCCCTGCAGGTCGACGGCGACGACCTCGGCGACCGCACCCGGGTCGCGTTCCGCTCCTACCCCCGCGCGCTCTCGGTCGCCGCCTGACGCTGCGACCTGGCAAGACCGGTGCTTGCCACGTGCGGCCAGGCGATGCGAGGCTGCGGGCTCGGCGCGTGCGCGCCGGACCCGGACGGCAAGGAGTGGACGCATGGACTGGCGCCAGGACGCGCTCTGCCTCGACGAGGACCCCGAGCTGTTCTTCCCGGTCGGGAGCACCGGTCCGGCGGCAGTGCAGGTCGAGCAGGCCAAGCAGGTCTGCCGGCGCTGCCCGGCCCTCGAGCCGTGCCTCGCATGGGCGATCGAGTCCGGTCAGGACTCCGGCGTGTGGGGCGGTACCAGCGAGCAGGAGCGCCGGGCACACGCCCGCCGGTCCCGGGCAGGACTCGCCGCGCACTAGCCGCCCCCGCGGTCCGGCGCAGGTCAGGGCGAGTCCGGGGAGCCGTCCAGCGGGAGGCGCACGCGCGCGCAGGTACCACCGGCTGCGCGCGGAGCCAACGTCAACGTCCCCCGCAGCTCACCCTCGACCAGGGTGCGCGCGATCCGCAGCCCGAGCGCGGGGCTGGCAGCGATGTCGAAGCCGGCCGGCAGCCCGACGCCGTCGTCGGTCACCTCGACCGCCAGGTTGTTCCCGCGCTGCACCTGCACGCGCACCCGGCCGGCACGACCGTCCGGGTAGCCGTGCTCTGCGGCGTTCTGCACGAGCTCGCTGAGCACCAGTGCCATCGCGGTCGCCACCTGGGCCGGCAGCGAGCCGAAGGTCCCGTCGCGGTGCAGCTCGAGCGCCGCGCGCGCCGAGACGTCGGCGCTCATCGCCAGCACTTGGTCGGCGATGGCGTCAAAGGCCACCGCCTCGTCGAAGCCCTGCGACAGCGTCTCGTGCACGGTGGCGATCGCCGCGACGCGGCGCACCGACTCCTCGAGGGCGCTCTTGGCCGCCGGCTCGTCGACCCGCCGCGCCTGCATCCGCAGCAGGGCGGCGACGGTCTGCAGGTTGTTCTTCACGCGGTGGTGGATCTCGCGGATCGTGGCATCCTTGCCGAGCAGCTGCCGCTCGCGTGAGCGCAGCTCGGTCACGTCCCGCACCAGCACGAGCGCCCCACGGCGCTGACCGCCGGGCAGCAGCGGCAAGGCCCGCAGCAGGACGGTGGCCCCCTGCGCCTCGACCTCGCTCTCGCGCGGCTCCCCGAACCGCAGCGCCGCGGCGAGCGCCGCCGAGCCGCGGGGCTCGTCGAGCCGGCCCGGCGCCGCGGACAGCCGGGCGATGGTGCGCCCGAGGTGGGCGCCGAGCAGGTCGCCGCTGACCCCGAGGCGGCGGTAGGCCGACAGCGCGTTCGGCGAGGCGTAGACGACGTGCCCGGTGCGGTCCAGGCGGATCAGGCCGTCACCGACGCGGGGGGCGGACTCGGGGTCCGGCACCGCGCCCGGGAACGGCAGCCGACCCTCCCCCACCATCTGCAGCAGCTCCCCGGCGGTGGTGAGGTAGGTCAGCTCGAGCGTGCTGGGCATGCGGGCGGTGTCCAGGCCGCTCTCGCGGGTCAGCACCGCGACGGTCCGGCCGTCGTGGCGCACCGGCACCTGCTGCGCCGGTTCGCCCGGATCGGCCCGTTCGGAACCGACGACGTCGAGCGGGTAGCGGGTGGGTCCGGTGGTCGGGCGCATGTGCGCGACGACCAGCCAGGTGCCTTCACGGGTGCGCACCGACAGCAGCAGGTCGGAGAACGACAGGTCCGCGATGAGCTGCCACTCGCCGACGAGGCGGTGCAGCAAGGAGACCGCGCCGACGTCGAGGCCGGTGCGCTCGTGCACGAGATCCCCGAGCGTCGACACGCTCGAAAGGGTAGGCACAGCCGCACCTACTGGGCGGCTCAGCAGGCGACCGGCACCGGTGCCAGCGCGGCGAAGAGCCAGGCGAGTCCGCCCGGATCGGTGCGGTGCTCTCGCCAGTCGGCGGTCACCGCGTCGAGCTCGCGCTCGTCCCGCAGCACCGCGACGACCGAGACGTCGGAGCAGCTGCCGTCGTAGCTGTCGGCGCGGCACACGTACAGCTCACCGGTGTCCCGGACCCAGGCCACGCGCCAGGCGTCGTTGGAACCGGCCCAGCGCCAGGTGGCCCCCAGGTCGACCTCGGCGGAGGTACGGCGGCGACCGTCGGCCTCGTGGAACGCAAGCTCATCGGACCAGTGCGACAGGACGTTCACGAGACCTCCTCGGCGGTGGTGCGGCGACGGGCGATGCGGGACGGTGGGCAGCGACGACCGGGCAGGACCTGCACTGTGGCACCCGCTGGGCCTCCGAGGGGTGTCGAGCGTGCGAAGAGTGGATGAAGAACCCTCCGGGCGCGCCTGGCACAGTGATCGCGTGGACCCAGCTCCCGCCCGCTGCTTCGGCACCGGCAACGCCCGCTACGCGCAGTACCACGACACCGAGTGGGGGAGGCCGCAGCGCGGCGAGCAGGCGCTGTACGAGAAGGTGTGTCTCGAGGGCTTCCAGGCGGGCCTGTCCTGGCTCACCGTGCTGAACAAGCGCGACGCCCTGCGGTCGGCTTTCGCCGGCTTCGACCCCGAGTGGGTCGTCGACGTCGACGTCGCACCGCTGCTCGCCGACGCACGTCTGATCCGCTCGGCGCCGAAGCTGCGGGCCTGCTTGACGAACGCCCGCGCCACGCTGGCCCTTCGTCCTTCAGGCGGGCTCGCCGCCCTGCTGTGGGCGCACGCGCAGGTGCCGAGCCCGGCCTACCGCGAGCCGGGCGAGGTGCCTGCCTCGACGCCGGCGAGCCGGACGGCCGCCCGCGAGCTCAAGGCGGCCGGCTTCGCGTACGTCGGGCCGACGACGGTGTACTCGCTGATGCAGGCCTGCGGTCTGGTCAACGACCACCTGGAGCGCTGCCCGGTGCACGACGAGGTCGAGGTGCTGCGGCGCGCTCCCTGATCCGGGTGACGCCCCCAGCGTGTGCCCGTGCCGCGGTAATCGTCAGAAGAATCCGTCGCGGCACGACCGCAGGAACGCACCGATGTTTCTGACGATCATGAAGAGGATCGTCAGGCAGCCAGCGCGACGGCGCTGTCCTCCACCGGCGGGCGCAGCGGATGGCCGGCGCGGGCGTCGATGCACAGGGTGGCGACGTAACCGACGAGCACGATGATGTGCAGCACCCACAGCCAGCCGACGCAGGCCACGGCGGTCGCGAGCACCGCCGCCCCGCCGTACACGGCGCCGAGGTTGATGTCGAGCGACAGGAACAGCACGAAGCCGAGACACGTACCTGCCAGGAACGAACCGGTACCCGCCGCACCCCACAGCAGCGCCCGCGTGCCCGGCCGCTCCGGCGCGAGGCCGCGGTAGGCGAGCGCGAGCACCGGGCTGATGGCGAGCCAGCCGAGCAAAAACGCGAAGTAGACGCCGAGGACCCGGTCCGAGCCGTCGTCACCGAGCCGCTCGGTGAGGAGCTTGGTCGCGGCCAGCCCGCCGAGCAGCAGCGCCGGGCTGATCCCGACCACGCCGACCGCCCCGATCCGCCCGCGCAGCGAGCGCCGCTTGCTCGTCGTGCGGGACAGGCGGTCGAAGGCCCGGCTGAGCCCTTCGCCGTAGACGCTCGCCGGGATCAGCGCGGCCAACGCGGTCAGCGGCGACATGCCCGTGCCGGCGGCAGCGAGGAAGCGGCCGGCCTGCTGGGCGCCCAGCGCGTCGGGCAGCAGGTTCGCGACCCGGTCGGCGAGCGCCCGCACCGTCTCCTCACCGGCCACCTGCCCGGCGAGGAACAGCGCGAGCAACAGCAGCGGCACCAGGCCGACGGTGGCGTAGAAGGTGACGCCGGCGGCGTAGAGGGCCAGGTCGTGCCCGCGGGTGCTGCGCACGACGTCGGCGACCAGCGCCCGCACGCCGCCTCGTCGGGACACTCCCACTACCTACCACGGTGGGCGGCGCCTACCCGGCTGCGCCGCGGTACGCCTACCCGGCTGCGCCGCGGTGCGACGAGCCGGCTGGTGTAGACACCGGCGGTGCCCGTCCGCATCAGCGCCCTCGAACCCGACCCGGAAGCGGTCGCCGCCGTCGCCGAGCTCACCGCCGCGGTCTACCGCGCGGGGGGCTACAGCAGCGAGCAGTACGAACCGGCCCTGCGCGACGTCGGGTCCCGGGTCCGCGAGGCGCTCGTGCTCGTCGCCCGCGACGGCGCGGCACCACCGGGCGCGCCTGGTGCTCTGCTCGGCGCGGCGACGGTGGCGACCCGCGGCGGCCGGTGGGCCGACCAGGCCGGCCCCGGTGAGGCGGTGGTGCGCATGCTGGTCGTCGCGCCACCGGCCCGCGGGCGGGGCGTCGGCGAGGCGCTGATGCAGGCCTGCCTCGAGCAGGCGCGGCGCGACGGGTGCACGCTGGTGCGGCTGTCCTCGCAGGAGGAGATGACCAGCGCGCACCGCCTCTACGACCGGCTGGGCTTCACCCGTACCCCCGAGCAGGACTGGTCGCCCGAGCCGGGGCTGGTGCTGCGCACCTACGAGCTCGCGCTGCCCTCGCGTGCCGGCAGCAGCGCCTAGATGATCGATTCCAAGCCTGATCAGTGGTCGTAGGCGAGTAGCGAGCGTCGGACGCGCTGTCCGGTGTGGTCGTTGTGCCAGATCGCGGTGGTGAGCGCGAGCATCCGCTGCAG